>Ga0307517_10004747_pt1 | contig 20763 bp, 25 predicted proteins | sample 23_EM_MG_FD_194515 | JGI IMG/M metagenome (GOLD analysis project Ga0307517, IMG submission 194515) | Populus trichocarpa ectomycorrhiza microbial communities from riparian zone in the Pacific Northwest, United States - 23_EM | ecosystem: Host-associated > Plants > Roots > Unclassified | place...
TGTTTTGTGCATATTTCAGGGTACATTTGACATCCATTACCGTAATTTTCTGGTACAGATGGGAATAATATCGCATATGCTACAGTATGGTGTACAGATCGAAGTAATACATCCATTGGCATTCATGATCATGAGGTGCCATGTAGGACGAGATAACACTGTCCAGCGACAGGTTAGTACCCTGATCCAAGCACCCCGACGAGAAAGGTAATAACCATACCTGGCCAGAATTACTTGCGCGAGGCCTTAGTACTGCCGTCCGGAGACGTGTACTTCGAGAATCCATTTCCGTCATTGTAGTATTTAGAACCGTTGGTATTCTGGTAGTAGTATCCACCATCCCTGCGACGGGCAGCAATTCAGTTCGTAGTCAGCAATTAAATAATAACATTCGCGCACTTGTTGGAATAGTGGTACCCGCTGCCACCGTCATTGCCCTGACGGCTGCACCAATGGTTCCCCTATGTATATATAAATGAACGCGTGAGAAATTGGAATGCGGGGAAAGGAGAAAGCTCGGTACCTGGTCATTGGTGCCGCTTCCAGTGACGGTGTAATCCTTAGAACCATCAGACATTTTGCCAAAAAGTGCGTTGAGGTGTTTGCTATATAGTGGTGGTAGTGGTGGGAAGAAAGAAGGGGAGTGAGCTCACAAACCCTCGCTGGGTTACTTATATATGGGGCATTATGCCCGCCCTATTACTAATGAGTTCTGTTGAATTCTCTGACTTTCTCTGACTCGAACAATGGGTCTCGAACAATGGGTCTTGTGTACTGCGACGCGTAGTTGATCAACGCGTCTTCTGTGACAAAGACGCGTCCTCTGCGACAAATAACACGTCCTCTGCGACAAATAACGCATCCTCTATGATAAAGAACGCGTCCTCTGTGACAAAGAACGCATCCTGCTTCCGTGAAGCAGAGAACGCGTACTTAATCACCTAGGACGCATAACACACATAGTTCTGCCCCATAAACGACACAGCTTTGCAACGTGATCATCACAGATGATTTACACCGCACACCGCTGAACGATTGAAAAAGCCTTTGTTCATTATAAAAAATCTCATTCACATTTGTACTAAGTCATACCCCTTATAACCTCGGCACTAGAGCCAATGCGTTAACATTATCAAGGATTGAAAAGATAGAAAGAGCTTACCTCGACAGACTCATTTGCCACTGGTCTTGGTGTAACCGCTGGGTGAAGTGTAGGTAGACTGCCCGCTGCCGCTGTTGTAATAGGTGGAACCGTTGGGGTTCTGGTAGTAGTAACTACCGTTGCTGGGTGGTACAATAGTTACAGTTAAGTCCGATTCCACCAGAATCGGAGGATTGCACATACGTATTGGAGTAGTGGTACCCGCTCCCACCATCGGTGCCTTCACGGCTGCAGTAGTGGTTTCCCTGTGGGCGGTGGACGAAATCAATAACGTTGAAAACCTGTAAGGGAAGGTAACATACCTGGCTATTGGTACCACTTCCAGTGTAGGTATAACCTTTAGAGTTAGAGGAATCGTCAGGCATGTTGAGAGGAAATTCGACGGGGGGCGGTTATGATGTGGTGGAAAGGATGGGACAAAGGTTTGTGCAAACGAACGTTTTAAATAGGGGTAGGTTGTGACAGTGACATAACGCGGTTCTTTGTGTCCTTCGACGAACTTTGGCAACTCGCGTTCCTCTTTGTGAAAAGGGACCACGACCACACGGTTCGAAATGACGTGACATTTTTTCCTCCCTCGAAAATTTTTGCACTATTGTTGATTTGTGAGCAGGACCAAGACGCAACCAAGGCGACTTAGCTTTTTAAATTTAAATGAGGTTTACGTAAGGGGATCGAATCTCTTTCGAACATTTCAACTTTGCCAAGTCTTCTCTTTTCTTACTACATCGTGAACTCATACGCTTCGTACCTGCCCTCTCAATCAATGTTTCCCGGTAGTCTTGCAAGAGTTCGGAAAATTCCATATGGGGGCCGACCAAAATATGTCAAGCTTTCACCAAGGGACGACGGAGAATTTCTTGCCGATATATTCTTTGAAGGTGTTCATGAGTTTTTTTTTCTAGCCTGGTAGTCTCGCCTCAACTTTCTATTTACTTAGATCCCCGGACATTTTCTCCCAAGCCCGGGCCTCTTGGTCAAGTGCATGCTTGGGGACTTTATCCCGTATGTCCCTCTTTTAAATTCATGCACAAAATGATACAAGGCAACGTCAATTACACAGTATTTCTGTGAAGATCCCGAGATTAACTCAGAGGAAATGGACGAGGAAACAGTTAACTTGCCCGCAGGTACACGACTTTCCCAAGTTTTACCCAGGAATAATACTAATTTTCTTCGATCTAAGGCGACGGCGTGCAGGCCATGATGCGACAGGTACATACCCAATAATTCACTCTAAAAAGTTCGCTTTCAAGCCGTTATTCTTCTAGATGAAAACTCAGATGATGTATTATGGGAATAGACCCGAAGATCAATTCATGAAAGTAATTCTCGAACGCAAAGTACGCAGGTGTCTATCACCGTCTCTGGAATTGAAAACTTAGAGATAACCAATAGCGCCAACAACTAAAAGACATGGACCTAAAGCAACTAGATAAATGCGATGTCATTGTCAAAATCACAATGACGTAGGTCTTTAGCTCGACATGTCCACTTTCATTGTTATCTAACTTAGCTGCAGGGGAATGCGCACCAAAAATAAAGAATCCCGTGTTTGGCGTCAGTTCAAGGTCTCGTCGGGGATTACGCTTAGTGCATTCCAAGATAAAGTTGTCGCACCTATTATGGGGTGGTAATTCTCGCGCAGAACTCATTCATTATTATTTTGCCTGACTGGTCATATTAGGGTCAGGAACTTTCATTGTTATACCTTCACCGATTTCCGAGATGGTGCTTTATTTGGCCCTGAGGTACTTGGTCGCATCTTTTTCCATTTCGTTCGAATACTCAAGTTTTTCCCTTGTAGTCCACAACCTCTGTTGACCGCATGCATATCGGCCAGGTCTGCTCTTCCTTCTCACGAGCTTGTCAGTCAACCTGATGAGTTATTTAGGTCGGGTATGAATACCTTCCAGACAACAAGTGAGTGCGCTCCCGTGTTAGCCCGTATCCCTTGCTCAGCCAATTAGATACAAGCTAGCACACCTATTTGGAAAGGAAGGTGACCAAATTGGCTACCTGTATGACTTTGGTGACAAGTGGTATCACCTCATTGAGGTCTTCCCATCTATCGGATTCACCCCTCCCTTTTGTTCAAGATTCTTTTCAGATCTTGAAGATTTACCCTCCTGAAGAGTCAACGGGAAAGATCGAAATTATTGACGGGAAAGGGATGTGCCCTGGAGGTAAATGTTCACCTTGTCAGGAATGAAAGTTTGGAATAACACATATCCCGCATACGTTGTAGAAAACATGAAAGGGAACCTGCAATATGCAGACTTTCTCGATAAATACGATCAGGGTTCCCACACGGAGAAGTATGTATACACATCTTACCGACTTATATTTTTGCACTAAATTTCTATCGATCAAAGGGTAGCTCAAAAACGTGAAGTTTTAGCAACCCCCAACTATAAGTCTTTTGGAAAGCCCCCGTCTTTATTCGACCCAGCCGTCTTCGATATCAAGGCTGCAAGAGAGAGACTTTCGGAGGCTCTCAGCAGCTCCGCTTCAGTCCGGAGTGGCGCAAAGACATTCAACATGCCAATGATGCCTGGAGGCGAATCCATTCAAGATGACCTCGCGAGCGGACATCTCAAGAAAGGCCAAACAAGCACTAAACACTACTCTGACGAAGGGTCGGGCTACTGGCGTGAAACCACCTCAGTTACGAAAGATAGCAGGAAAGAAGCCGTATGTGCATCTTGCGGGAGACCAGCAGCGCCGGACGTGCAACTCAAGACATGCAGTGGTTGTCGTATGGTTTTGTGAGTACCGTTACCATGTTTTTTCACGCGGCCACGCAGCTATCTTGACGAATCAACTATTCAGGTATTGTTCAGCTGAACATCAAAAAGTAAGTTTTGTATCCCTTATTCCCTACTGGTAGGCTGACATGGCTCTTGTAATTTTAGGTTCATTGGAAAACTTCGCACAAAAAGCAATGCACTCGTATATATTCGTAAACACTATGTCTTTGGATTCTCGGAGAGCTTCGAATCTGAGTCGCTGAATACTATGTACTTATCAATGTATCGTGTTATGTAATACTAACAGTTGCAAGGACATATCACACGCCCACAATCATAAATCTCACCAGCACCCATTGCCAAGAGTGTTTTTGTCACCCTCTTCATCACCATCACATGGCTGAAATTCCACAGAGTGACGTCTCGCGGCCATCCGCCCTTCCAACGGCAAATCTCCAACGTAACACGGGTTCGCAGTCCTTTGTAGACCAAAACTCCTCCGAATACCTCGATGCGATCGAAGAAGAATGGAACAAGAAAGTGGACACGGAAGTCGAGGTCCTCGTTGACGGGATGGTCGACCTCGTCAGTCTTGCTTCTGTAAGAAATGGCGGATTTATGCGCTATAAATGGATGTGCTAACGATCCGTAGATTGTGGACAAGGACAAATTTCGTGTTGCACAAGAATCATTTCAGACTGAATCGCGTACAGAATCGATGGTGAGACTCACTGCATGCACCTTCACAGAACGCTAATTGTATTATCATCATAGATTCGTGCTGCGAATTCTTTGCTGTCCATCACGCACTCGATGAAATTACTCTTGCTCCTGTCGGACGAGGCCCAAATTGCACATCGACGCGATGCAGAACTCAAGATGGTCCAGGAAGAAAAAGATGACGCAAAGGAAAAGGTCGCTGCCCTCCTCGACGAACTTCTGAGGAAACCAAGTTCCTCCAATGTACTCGCGCCGCCTGTCGTATCTTCATCACCTTCATGAAGTCTACAAGCATGTTCTCAAATTTTAAATTTAAGAGCGGTGTACATTTAAGTAAGATAATCGAATACCTTCCCAATATAAATGCTAACTCTAGATATAGCTACACAATTGACAACAAGAAAATAAATATGTAGATTACCAGCAACCAGCGAAACCTTCCAAAAGACTATCAATGACCGTCCATTGATAATGCTCGCTCGACGGCGCCTTCCCCCAACCGCTTCGCTCTGATCCTACGTTCCCGTAACCTTTCCAACCCCATCCTGATGCTCTTCATATGGACCTCAACTGGGACCTTTGAACCAACTAGGTCTGGAGCAGCAACGCGTTCTCGCATGTCCTCCATGTCCTCGCTCATCCCCCGCAAAGTCTCCAACGCCGCAACTACATGTACGCGAGCCTGCCTTCTATAATTGCTTAAGCCTTTTAGGAGGTTTAGATTATGGTCGAAATTCCGCAATTCCTTCTGATTTCCTCCGAGTTTGGTCCAGAGGTCTTCCAAAAGGTCGGCCTTGTCAGAAGAGACGGAAGAATCCTCACGAGAGACGATTTCGTGCACCGTCGCGAGTTTCTCCTCCAGTGCGTTCAAGTTGTGATGGCTATGCTCGGCCTCAAGGATAAGCCTTTGCATGTTGGCAGAAAGGACGCCCATGGCCTCTTCAAAGGTGTCCCTGATGACTTCTTTAGTGCTTGGTCTCGCAGGCTTCCAAATTGCGAGGGCGCGAGGTGACCAAGGAGAAGGCTCGTTCGCTCTTGCGCTCTCGATAGATTGAAGAGCGTAATCATTCACAGCCATGACACTAAACAGTTATCAGCAAAATCTAATGTTGCAAATAACAAACACACCTATCAACGGCCCCACCGACCTTCGCCGTCAGCTTGTGCAAACCCTGCCCTGTTTTCTTTGCATCCTCCAAAAATTCCCCCAAAGACTCAGCAAGGGTATCCTTAGCCTTTAAGTCGCTTATCCGGACACGGGTTACCAAATCCGAAGTCGCCATTTCTGCCTTTTTGATCTCTAACGACAATGCGGATCCTCCTACCGATTCCTCCAACAATTGCTCGAAAGTATTGCTTTGAACCTCCACAAGTTTCGGATAATCGGCCCATTGAGGGACGAACTTTGGGGTGTTGTTGTTTAGGTCATTGTCGACCCTACACATAGGGGATCCCGAGATGCCTGGAATGATGCAGAGTGGTTGGAACGCATGTCGCACTGTTTGTGATATGTATCCAAACATTAAGTAAAGGAACCATAGAAATATGAATATGGAGAGTGGCCAGCGAAGGAGGTGAATGGCAGTGCTAAAAACATCGAGTGCGTAGCGCCCAGTGAAGATGGTTCCATCCAGAGCTCCTCTCACCATGGCATCTCGGATGGCAGTGGGCTGGAGCTCCGGGTATTGGCGTGGTGCGGGTGGGATTTGCTTTCTTGGTCCGTTGACCACGCGAATCGGCTTCCGACGTCTGCGTGGTGACCCCCAAAGACTTGCATTGTCGCCCTGGTTGATTTGTGATCCTGAAGCCTTCTCCGGGTCCTTCACTGTATCCTCGTCTTCCCAATCGTCATCATCTGTCTCCTGGCTATGCCAGTAAATTCCTCCTACTCCTGAATATCTGTCTTCCTGTTGAATATCCATGATCGCGTACGCACTTCTGGTGCTCGATCGAGTTGTTGGTGGGTGCTGGGTCATTTCGGTAATGTATAGCCAAGTAATCAAAGATCGCGACCCACTTATATTTAACGACAACGTGTTCTGTGGGCCGGTAGGATGCTGCTTGCAGGCGGGTTGAGAACAAAGGTGTGAACACAAAGTTGCTTTCGGACAGAAGCAAATGTCAGCCATTCACGTGACTTACATCACCACGCGCCGGGGACGCGCTGGATCATGAAAGGTGTACATTATTCACGGGGATAATTTCATTTGGAGCTGGTTCTAAAATTACAACAGAACGGAGACAGGCGCTCTCGAAGATTTGGACACATCAACTAGCGCCTTGTGTGGAGTCCTTGGGCCTCAGGTGTCAATTTGTACACACCTATCGTAGTTTCCTGGAAGGATGAAAGCAGGTCAGTTTTATACACAGTCCTCGTCACTGTGTTTTGTCCATACCGTTTTGGTTGGCACCCCACCTGGGATTGAAACCTTGGTCAGTAATAAGAAGTTGGAATTAAAAACTGAGACACGAACCATTGCGGGAACAAATGAGAGTCCCCAGAGGCTCCAAATACGGCGAAGGAGAGGATAAATACCATGACCTGCAGTACCAATAGGGTTTGGCATAAGAGTAAATCGAAGGAAAGATTCTCCATACCTGAGTTCCTCCGTCGAGGGCAGCGGCAAGGATGTAATTGTACTTGGCGAACCAGCCCGGGTACCGTGTGCGCAGCCACCACTGAGAGAGATAAGCGATGGAGAAGTACGAGAAAACGGATGAGTTGATGCCGACACAAAGCCATCCGATATAGTAACTACGTAGATTGCCGGTCAGGATCGGTGGCAAGACAAAAACAAAGCAGTAAACAACCGTGAGATTGTAACGCACCAGATTATAGGGGTGTAAAGGTAGTCAGCTCGTAACTTGGGCCACAACCTATGCAAAATCCAGAACGGAACAGGGACAAGGAATCCGATCAAGTAAGCCCAGGCGACAAATTGGTAGCGTGTTCCAATGGCGAACAACTCATGGCTATGTCCAGTGAGTTAACAAACAATTAATCAAGAGTGACGTATGACGGCAGGAGTACCTTAACGCTCCCCAAGCAATCGCCTGAGAGTTGTATTGTTGAGGCTGCTGCCCTGACCAGACATTCGTACCCTCGACAGACAAAAGGATGTCCCTTTGGTTATCGATAATGGAGTTCATTAAGACTAAAATATATAAAAACAAAATAAATCGGATGAATGCCACAAATGAAAAAAGCGCCTACTGAAGTTTAGGACACTTCCAAACAATGTTCCGATGATCTGAGCAGTGAATGCCGCACGTGGTGGCAATTTCGTGTCTGCAGAACCCAAGAGTTCCAACACGATAGGAATAACAATAAGAAACTAATTCTCACATTGGGCAATTTTAAGGTCGCGCAATAGCAACTGAGCTTGGGTCACCGAGTCTGCAATTTCATTGTAAGGGCCGGGTACCAGAACAGAAAACCTTGCTCACTATAACCGAAGAGGACGAAATACATGTTTGCCATCGGTTTTCCGGGATGAATGAAGCCTCCAATCATCTGAGGTATTCGGCATCAAAAAACGAAAACAGCATTAGGAGGGCGGTTATGAACTCGCCTGAATGAAAGGCTGGATAATAAAGCTTAGACCCGTCATAGCATACAGCGCCCCGAAGAATAAGATGGACACCGTTGCCAGGATTATGCTAATCAGGAACCCCCACCTAGAATCCGTATGATAAGAGGCAGAGTTCGCCGTTTTACCATGTCTGACACGCACCATGGCAAGGTAGAATCCGTCTTGTAAATGATCACCAACGACATAATAATGGACACTACAAGCGTCACAGCGTACCAGCTGTTAGGCGCATCGGGATACTAAATGTTCGTGAGTTACGACAAGGAAAAGGTGTCAAAGGATTGATTTAACCTTGAGCATCTCCTTGTAATGTGGGTCGAGGGCCTCATCCTTGAGTAGCTCATCCCGCATACCGTCATCTTTCCAAAATCGCCAATTGAAATTCTGGTAAATCTGCTTGATTCCAGAAGGTGAAATCCAGCTCCAGGCCTTTCTCATGTCGTCGCGGTTCCAGATCAAGAGATGGCAAAAGGTAGCACCCATTGCCAAATTCGTTGAGAGAAGTTGGGTCACCCATGTTCCCGCGTAGAACGGCTACAAAAATATCGAGGGGAGTGTAGAAGTGATATGAACAGCTACGTACCAATCCCTGCTGCTCAAGGAGGGTTTTGTCGACTTCAAATTTATCATTCAAAATGAGAAGTTGATCATAAACAGTTCCATTCGCATAAAACAACTCTTGGGAGAGCTAGTAAAATCTGGATGAACGCCACGACTCGACAGAACTGGAGAGAGTACGCACGAATGGGAAACTCTTGGATTGCCAAATGTTCCCGTAGTATACTCCGACGAACACGACCCTGTTACAGTAAGGTGTCATCCAATTATCTCAGTGCGCCAGAGAGTTCACTTACGTGCAAAGGATATAACCGATGAAATTAGAGAATTGTGCACGTAACGGAATTGCCATGGGGTTACCATCTTGAAATTAGTATTCAGTGTCAGGCTCGGACTCAGGCGGCTGGAAGCTCCTCACTTCCAGAAATGTACTGCCAGTCGAAGCCGATGGATAACAATCCAAGACCCTCATTTCCATTCGAACCACCGAACACGCGGGTGAAGTCCGGAGACTTTTGGTTCGCAAGGCAAAATATAGAAAATCCAGTGAGAAGAGGGAAAATCCACTCCGGGAAAAGTTCCCAAATAAAGATGCTAACACAATCGACGTCAGGAACGGGAGAAAAAGCCTTGTCATACTTCAAATGATAAAACGGACCAGGTGAAGGCAATCCAAAAAAGGCGAAGTTTCTTCTGGGCCCCTGAAGCATCCTTGAATAGGGCGTCAAACATGGAGACGAGGGGTATGACCAAGGGGTAGAGCATCTTGGTCGGGTAGAGTAGGACCGCTGTACGTCGATGTCAGATTTGAAAATAAAGATAGTCAGGAAATTCTGATTACATCTGAACAGACCGCCAATCCCGTAACCTTTTATTAGGCATGGATCAATTCAAGTCTGATGTGGGTGATATCATTTCTTCGTACCTAGAAGTTGACTGGAAAATAACAAACTATCGGTCATGTGTGAGAGATGGGTAGCGCTGTGAGTATAGAAGTTTATGACGTACAAGATACTTGCTCCCGGGTTTGGGGTGATGTTGTAAAATAGGCGCTGGACTGCCAGAACTTCGGTTCCGAGAGCGGCGTTCGCTGCAGCGCTGGACATAATCACGATGAACGCATTTTCCTTCTTGTTGAAAGGATGCTAGTGAGAAGGTCGGTCAGTAGGGTTGTATGAAGCTCGCAGGAAAATATCGTACAGGATTCAGATAGCGGAGGAACCCACGCACAGGGATCAGGGTCTCCATCGCAATTCCGAGAACGTATGAGATGATCGCTAAAAACATGGTCGACACGAGAACAGTTTGCTAAACACAAAAGGGTACGTGAGCGAGCGTCGAGTCCTCTCGCTCACAATTTAGAGAAAGAGTTGTAGACATACCGGCTTGAAATAGTAGATCTCCGCTATCGTTCAACAGAAAATGGTCAAAAAAACCAGATGGAGAGTGGAATAGAGAAACCTACCCAAGACACCACCAAAGGCTGAAAGGCCAATGCCAATGACAAACGCCCTTACAGTCCAGGGGTTCAACGTGGGGTCGTCATGAATGGTGATAACATGTGTCGCGATATCACGTTCGTTCTCGAGAACTCCAAAATTGCTGTCGTCGTCTTCGTCAATAATCTCGACATCTTTCGGATTCGCCTTGTCATCAAATGGTAGCTGTTTCTCGGAGTCACCGACTGGAAGGGGGGTAGACATAGTGAGGCCGTGGAGACGGGGGAGAAAATTTCCTTCGATGTTATTATAACGGACCCATTATTCATTTTCAGATTTCTTTGCCGTGTCTTATAGGACGATAAGGAGCACATTGTCGCTGATGGTATTTGTGGGAGAATGGAAGTCGTGTATGATTAAAGAGAGACCTAAAATACTATGTGAATTGCGAGATAAAATTAACAGGGAAAACATACAGATTTTGTCATTGTAGGCACACGCATGGGGGGAGAAAATGTGGGCAACGGCCAATGCCTTGGATAAAGTATCCTAATTTTAATCGAAACACGATGTATATGGGCGGTGTTTATGCTGCCTAACGCTCTCCCGCGAGGGATTGGAGTCTTTGAATATCCGTGGGATTGGGCGTCCGATCCTTGACATGTAGGAGAGCCGTATGTTTGGCGACATACCTTAAATCTCAGCGAGGGGGGGGGTAGCGGATTCTGCCGACAAATGTCTTGTGCTATAAGTCCAAGATTTCGGTAAGGCCAATTAGTGTACAACCCAAATCCTGAGGCCGGGGTAACTGGTTCCAAGAGTCATGAGTCGCAAAAGCAACGAGGCTACCTGGCGCACTCTTGGTCACCATAACCCATGAGAATTAGCCAGGCTACATAGGGTGGAGAGTTGTCCGGACAATGCTGCTCAAAGTGCCGTACTCCGGCGCCCGCTCCTACCTCCATTGCGCTTTCGGAGTCACTGCAGTACGTGCGGAGACTCGGACAAATCGAAGATTTCCTTTGCCCGCTTGGTCCGAGAGCGTCAATTTGAATGCTGTGTGTTAACTATTGCCGACATTCGAAAGCATTCGAGTTCGAACAGTAATGGCGTGTTCGGGAATATGAAGACAATAATAAATGTGGCGTGTCCAAGAACGCCGAGTCGTGGCTGGATACCGTCCTAAGCTTCACAATAAAACAATGGTCGCCCAGCATGCATCGGCTACTCAAGTCCAGGCTTCAGGTCTGTTCTGTTCAGGCCTCAGGAGCCAGGAAATGAAGCTCAAGCATATGGTGACCGGTGAGCCATGGATAGCCTGCTTTCCCGTTTCCAGAGCGCAAAACTAGGCAGCGTCCTGTTCAAAAGACCAAGTTACTCTGATAGACTGGAGTCATATCTCAACGGGACCTAGTCAGAGATATTTAGCTGGGAAAACTTGCGTTCGTGTGATCTTGTGGTTCATTTCGCAAATGAATCGACGTGGTCGTTCTTGGGTGAAAAGACAATAAGAATCGGACACGAGGACGCTCGGCAATCATGATGTGTGCTAAATTAGGGGTAACGTGACCTTATATTGATCTGAACTGGCTCGGCTTCCTCATTAACCTCCTCTGATGCAGGCGATACGGTCAAAGACAATAAGAATCTGTCTGGCAAAATGTCCGCTGAAATTCACTGCTCTTCACTGTTCTTCCCCCTCTTAACAACGCGATACCCCACTCTTCGCCACTCTTCCAGGCCAGCACCGTTGGACACCTTGCCATCGTTCGACGCCCCACGGATCTAAACTCGTCTAATCAGCTCAGGGCAGGGTATGTGTAATCGCTCTAATGGCTCTCCTATCTCTAATCCCTTTGACTTTGCGACCTAGCTTGCCCACAATCGACTATACTTTATTTTAACGAACTTCGATATGTTGTTCACCGAAAGCGTAAATACCTCTCGTGACTGTCCAGCGATACATGCTCACCGTCTCTCAGAGCATCAACATGTCATCGGATACGGGCCTTCCGTCCGATGTGAGTCATCCACCTTCTGTTTCAACTGTTGGCTTAACGCATTCCCCAGCAATACAAAAGGGCTGTTCTCCGCCGTCCACCCTCCCGGTTTACCGTTGAGTTCTTGACGCCGTCAAAATCCTGTATGAGACAGCATCGTTCGCTCATGAGAATTCTCTAACATTGGAATAGATGGAAGTTACAACCATGGAATGCATATTGCTCCTCTGATAAGTGGAGACCGCTCCTCTGTATCGTCCCGTGGATCAAGTATCGAGTACGACATTTGGCGCAGATGGGAGGATTGTCTTTTTTTTCAGGAGGACCTTGAGCAGGAATATTCTCGGGCAGCTCGCGAAAAGAAAGTTCGCCTTCAGCAAGGAAAAGGCGTCAAAGCCTTCAATGGAATGTATAAACAAGACATGGCCTCGTCTTGGGAGTCCCTTCCACCAGGTCCTGACCCCAAATCCGTCGTCCAGGATGTTCACGGCCATCTTCCGAGACTCACCAAAAGAGGGACACTCTTCCGCGCCAGCCAAGCCACGATCGAACAGAGGCAGAGGGAGCTCCAGACTCTAATCGAGACTCTCTTTTCCGATGATATGCCCGCCTTGATTCAAGAAATCAGAGCGAGTAGCGTCGTCACTGATTTCTTTGGACTTTGGAGACGAGACTACGACGCGCTCGACCATTCGACGAAGGCCGTTCGCTCTGTTACGACCAGCTTGTTTTCTTATTTCTCCGAATCCACTCCCTCCCTTTCCGGTCGCTCCAGCATTTCCCCCGAGCGACCTCCCAATTCGTTGCCCAATTCGCCCTTCAAGAAGCCCAGCAGTAATCGCAGTTCCAGGGAATCGCGGCCTCGTTCTTCATCAGGATCTGTCCGCTCTTCGTCGGCGTCAACTGACGCCAGCGAAGTAACTCGATATCCCGCATCGTCGAAACGCTCGAGCACCGGCAGCGGCGGTAGTGGAGCAAGCGATAGCACGGCCATTACCTACAGACCACGCCGTCGTGCCCTATCTATTGCTTCATCTGATTCCTCATCGACTACTCATTCAGACGGAAGCTCCGATAGCGGATCGACTGGTTCAACGGACCCAGCCATCGTAGATGACGCTCCTTATGTATTCGGCCACAACCCAACACAGCCAAATGAACGCCCGAGTTCTGTGTTGGAAGTGTTGCCAGAGGAGCGTGAGATGCTCTCGAAATCATCACAGGGATTCCTTGCTGTTCCGATTGTGCGAAGGCCGAGAGCTTCAACAATTGAGAGGAAAGCAAATAGGAATTGCCAAATTGTGTCGCCTGCAAGCACCGGTAATTGCGCGAAACCCGGTATGCTCGTTTCTAAGCGTCTGTGTTTTACTTCCTCTAATATAAAAATACAGAAGACAGGCGATCAGTTCGGGAATCATGGCAAACTACCAGCTCACTGGACGCAAACGCGAACGAAATCATGGAAGGGCTAGGCTTCAGCCTTCCGAGCTCCGTCAAAGAAAACAAATTCCGGGCTTCCATGGCTAGCATTTCGACCTTCATGACCACCAATTCTGCCGAGGCCGTCATACCCAGAACTCCAATGACTCCTTCTCCTAACAGGCGGTCCACACCCTCTAGGTCTCGCATTTCTACGACAGTTTCTCTTTCAGACTTCGAGATTTATTCAGACTACGACGATGACAGCATTTCCATTTTAGACGATTTCCCCAGGCCAACGTCTTATATCACTGGGCGCGATCGACCAGAAACACCTACCGGGCACGCATATGTAGATGCACCACAGAACTCAGAATCTTTATTCGGCGCTCCTCCCTCCCCTACACCGACAAGCAACTCGTTCTTTACTGTATCCAGCTCACGCGATTCCTCGCAAGTTTTTTTGGACCGCCCCCCTTCCCCAACCAGTACAATTGCAACGGCGTACACGACTTCGACTGTGACGAGCTCCGTGTCTCCCGGTACGCTTTCCCTCAAGGCTGCTCACAACGATGCCATCATCCTGCTACGTGTCCCAAGTGAAACCTCCTTTACCGAAGTTCGACAGCGCCTTTACAATAAGTTCGTTGGCCAAGAAGGTGTTCCTCTTTCCCAGAATTTTTCTGTTGCTTTCGTTCCAGCAGCGTCATCCCCGACGCAACCGTCGTTCCCCAAAGATCGGTTGCGTTCCGCCTCGGTATCGTCTGCAGATCGGATGGAATTAATGTTTATTAACTCTGATGCGGACTGGGAACAAATCATTTCAAATACGAGCGGCGGCAAGCTCACCCTTCGGATCCTCGATCCCAAGTGATTTTTTTAATACTTTATATCTTTCGAACTCTTTCCCCCTTTGTTTGCCAGATTCCTTCGTTTCGTGTACACCTTTTCGATTTCGACGATCACCCTTTTTTTTTTCGAACCAATCATCTCAATTTGGCAAAACCACATTTCACCTTTACCGAATGAATTTTGGCATATACATAGTAGCACCAACCTCATTATCGGCAATACCATTATTACTTAAATATTTCAAAACAGGCGATTCATAGTGATTTAAGTAGCGATTCAAAAACGGATTGTGCGAATCATTTTTAGTATCATTCTAATCAGCGCTCAACCTTGGATCACTTTTACTTGTGACCGTGATTTTACAGCAGATCCGACAAGGTGGTTCAACACTCACTTTTGACCCAGTCAAGTGGAACAGCGTGTGGATACGATTCGCTCATGTGAATCCCCTCCAGAGGTCATTCAGTGGTTCAATTGTTAAACTTCAAAGCTCCAAGTTTGATCATCGCAATCGTTCCCACAGAATTTGACAATCTGAATCACGAACTGTCTATGCCCTACTTATCACTCGAGCTGCTGGACCGAGAGGCGATGATTCTACTAGGCGAATATTTCCTCTCTCAAGCGGAAGCAACATAGGGTCCCCCGAGTCTCCCAACCTCCGTCGCTATGCTTTCTTTCTCCTGAGTTGTGGCGCATCCCTTGATATCCTGTCAGATCGATCGATCACGGCTGATCACGGCGAATCCCATGATCAAAATCAGGACATGATATTCGAGGTATCAGACTATCCCTTGCATATTACTAGTGCTGTCCCTCGAGAAGTAAAGATGTTCACGGAGGAGACAGAGGCTCATATCATCAACCACGGATCCAGGATGCCTCTGCGTCATCCCAACGCTGATGCGCGTTGCGCAGTTCGTTCCGTCTAGCCTTTTGGGCTCGTATATTATGTATAGGTTCCTTTCGGAAGTTTTCACGGAGTGATTAAACAACCTTTAGGAGCACGTACATACAGCGGAGATGAAGATGGTGGGAAACCTGCCCAGTCCCCGTTATATACTTCGTGTTTCTCTTGGATCAACATCGTACCCCTCCCTCAAAGTGTCAAGGCATCTTGCCCCGAGTGAGGAGCCAAGGCTACAAAATAATGCAACTGCAGCTCAGCGCTCATTACTCACCCTTCGATTAACTAGTAAGCGCACGACCCTCCTGAACTTATATCTCATCAGTGTTCTCATTGGGGTTTGTTAGGCGTTGCCAGACCGACATGCCGCAGGTATTAATTATGAACCAGTCAAACGAATCGTTTAATGCTCTTCTAATCGCACTGGGTCTCTGGGAACCGGATATTCCATACCCAACCGCCGACGCACAAAAGCAGAGTATAAATCCTCTGAACAGCAGAACCAGTGGTCTACATATGGATTCATCGCATGTGCAACGGCATACGGGCTCCTACTCGGAGGAGAACTCCTTACCTACAGATGAAGCCTCCCTCTTCGGACGAGAGTTCCTTTCTGACTTCGAGATTTGCTCGGACGAAGAGAGCGATGGAGATTATGGTTGGTATTGCCAGTCCTGCATGAACGTGCTGAGTCGCTGAATACTTGTCGACAGACACTCTCCCTTCGCGGCCGGGCTCCTCGCTTGAAAGCTTCGAGCTTATTGACCCCACAATTCGCGCTCACCATAGTCAACCCCCGCTCGTTCAGCAGCAATCCTCATTCATTTACCCGCAACCCCCACTCATTCATCACCGGCCCCCGCTTGCGTCTCCAGACTCACCCCCCAAGACAACCACAGCGACCGCAAGTCCATTGGATCCTATCTATTTAAAGGTCGCCCACAACGCTTCCATCATCATGTTACGCATCCCCCGGGATATATCATTCTCCGATCTCAAACATCGTCTTTACGAAAAGTTCGTGAATCAGGAGAACCTCCTTCTCTCACAATCTTTTTCGGTTGTGCTTGTCGTAACTCCTGCCGCTCCCGTCGGGAGAGCACGTCTTGGCGCGAGGCGAGCATCGCTGGCGACCTGCACGGAAATGCGATTTATCGACTGCGAAGCCGATTGGCGCAGCATTACGACAAAAAATGACGGTAGCAAAATCACGCTTCGCGTCCTCGACACTCCACTCTGAGTTCGGCAGCTGAATCCTCCATGTCAACAACAAATCTCTTTCCTTACATTATACTATTAAGTATCTTCTCCCCCTCTTCGGGCTGTATCAATCTAGGTAGCTTGCATCAGTCTTGACCATGGATAGGCCCCGTTGCTTTGCAACTCGCCTTTATTAGAATTGGTTGGTGATCATGATTATTTTCTACATTATGAATAACTGTGTATGTATACTAGTTGTATCATGGATTGACAGATGCTTAAAATGTAACTGTTGAGTCCGTTTCAAGTTCTATCATCTGATACAAGACTTTTCACCTTCGCAACCCGTTAAGGTCGGCATCATTTAGACCGAGATGTGCGGTCACCCGCAAACACTATGTAGTTTCAGTGTAATAGGTTCCTTTACCCGACAAGTAAATAATCTACGTGTGCCATTTTAACATTTCGATCCGCGGCCAATGTAACCCAAAGCCGCCCAAACCCCTTGTACAAGTTGGATCAGCAACAAGAAACCTAAATATCAATCAAGGCGAAAAGGCATCCCCTACTGTAGATTCTATGTTCTCCGATCAGATGATTTTCAGTGGGATTGGGCGTCTAATGTTTTGTTCCGTTAGGAGATTATCTGTTCCCGGAAATGAACGGGCCGCGCGTCTATTTTTACATGGAGTGCTCGATTACACAAGTCTAAATATATTGATTATCAGAGGATATCGTGCCTAGCATACAAAAAACCTCGAAAGCACTCCGAGTAAAAGCAACCACAAAGGAAAAAAACTACGTCACACTGCTCAAGCAGAGGGGGGTGGTTGAACGATATTCCGCACGTTCGCGGGAGGTGCACCCACGGGTAGTGGGGCCCTCGTCCAATCTGGGAGAACGCTCCGCGGGGCTGGCGCTTTTGTCAGTTCCGAAATATCCATGGTATCATCCGGGTTCCGATCTGGGTCCTCTTCGTCCCATTTTTCACGAGCGACTTCGACGCCACCAGTCTTCAGTATCCTAGAGTTTATATAACCAACATCGATCAGCCATGTAAACTGATGATCGAAAAGTAAAGACATACCCAGCTAACGAACCTCCCACCCATGCCAGCGTTGCAGGAGTGAAAGCCGGTGCTTTCCCTGAATTTACGGCAGCTCTTTCTGTGGTAGTGGGTAGCGGATTCGGGTTGTTCAGGATAGCGAAGTAAGGAAGAAGAGGACGAAGAGGCCCGTATTTATCATACGGCGGCGGCGGAGATCGGTCTGGATGAGTTGACTGTCTGAGTGAAGTGGGTGGTGGTTCCACGGCTCGCAGAATCTCTGCATGGAGACGCGGGATAAATCCAGGAAGCATCGCCGTACCTCCAGATACGAGAATAGAGGACGCCATGGTTTTACGAAGATCTCGTGGAACCTATGGATTGTCAGTTATAAATACTAATGGTAGAAATAAATGGTCATGAGGTCATCTGGGCCTACCTTTAATAGAGCGTCCAGAACGGCCTCTGCTAGGCTACTCTCGTCGACATCTCCGCCTTCAAACAAGAGCTCCGCCGCACGTTCCCGTATCCATCCTGGAATGACCAGCGTCCCCTTTCCAGTTCCCGTTGGCTGCGACGGGGGAGGCGTCACCTTCATATGTATATCTGTCGCCGTGGAATACCGTTTATACATCGACGACAGCGCTTGCAGATGACTTTCACCCGGTGCATTTCCCGTTGGGCGAGTATGGGGATCTGAAACAACGGCAAATTCTGAATCCTGTTGCGAGGATCCTGTATGCGAGAATTCCGAGCCTGTCATAGAAATGTCGCTGTGAGGGATATCCATTTCATAACCCTCATCTTCAAAGGGGGTATCTTCTCTTCTCGGTTCTTGGGCGGTACCAAGGACCCCACCGACAAAACAACATCGTGTTTTGATTTCTTCGACCACAGAGTCTGTTAGGACCTCTTGTGGCACACGAGTAGAACGGTTTGCGGTAGGGACGCTGATCGCGGTACTGAGTGATGTAGGCGGTGGTAGATAAGTAGCGAACATAAGGAGAAGAGCACGTATATGAGAAGTTAGGCGTGCACCAGCAATAGGCGTCGTTTGGATTTGGGGAAACATAGGTCTTGCAGCAAAAATCTGATAGAAGGTCAGGGTCAAAGCAAACTAGCTGATATGTAGTTTACTGACGGGAAGAGCAACGGATTCCAAGTGGCCGCAGTCTATGACAAGTCCCGTTATTCGTCCGACTGCAAAAAGGGATAGCAGATGGCTGCATGCAAATGATATTGAAGGAACCTAGACCCGAGAAAGAGTCAATGACTGATAGAGGGCAAAAATTATTCCATACACACCTGGTTTTCAAACAATATCCGTGCAATGGTCTCCTTTATATACAAAGGTAGAAGAGGATGTTCCACTAAGATGACTTTGCGCGCTTTTGGATCTGCCAATAACGAACTTGATTGGATACATCAATGAATAAGAGTTTGCGAGCTGCAGCCAACTCACTCATGAAATACTGATCTCAAGCGGTCCTGCAAGCGTGCTTCAAGAAGCTTATCCTCCTCTGCCCTATCGGCTGAGTCTGAGGCCCGTGTAAGTTTCCAGAACGCCTTCCCGCTGTCTCCTGCACCGTAAAACACGTCTCGTGGCTTTCCCTCTCCACTAAATCCTACTTTCCAGATCCGAGATCCAGGATCGATGACGACGCGGTCCTCCACGCCATAAAGCGAATGCCTTCTCGTAGTCGAGTAGTGGGGTGATGAATGTACAGCAGGGTTAGTACTGGAGGTGGCTTGAACACGCGCTGTGGCTGGTGTTGTGGATGCAAATGCAGTTCTGCTTCTTGGGGTTGCAGGAACACTGGACATGGCAGGTACTTAGTAGGCGTATAATACTTGGAAGGACATTTTGCCTGGAAGGAAATATGTGGTCGTTGGTGAACGAATTTCCTCCGTTATTTGCGATCGAGAGCGTTGACAGGAGGAACAAACAAAGGGTCTTTCTTAATTTCTTGAGAATGCGATCCAGGATGTGCTCATCAACCATTCCATCCCTCTAAAGACCCATGCTGACCGCGAAATTCAGAAGATCAGGTGGATCTTTGCGGTGGGAAGCAAGGCAATGCTGTTGACAAGGAGCGCCAAGTATACATATAACCTCCACCAGTCACATCCTTCTCATTCTATGTCTAACAAACAACGAACGGTTATCCCTCTCGACGTCTACGGGCTCATTATCGACAGCCTCGCCGAGGATGACGAAGAGCTCACCACCATGCGAGCATGCTCCTTAGTCTCCCGCGCCTTCCTCCCTCTGTCCAGGAAGCACATCTTCGCCTCCGTTGATATCAACAACCCTGGCAGTACATCGCCCAGAATAAACACGTTCGTGCATCTCATCGAGCGCAACCCCGAAATCGGCGAATATGTCCGCAAATTTGACTATTGCATCGCTACCCACGACCACACGTTCCCCATCCCGCGCACCCTCAGCAAGTTAACGAGACTGAAGTCCCTCACCCTCTGCTACCACAGGGAAAATACGCTCGTATGGAGGACTGACTGCCCCATACATTCCGCCCTTCTCCATCTTATGCAGCTTCCGACGTTGAGCCATCTCAAGTTACGCTGGATCAAGAATTTCCCCGTTTCCGATCTCATCCATAGCTCCAGTCTTAAGCATCTCGATATCGAATACACCGAATTCGCTCAGGAGGATGTTGTCCCTCCTACTACCCCGCTTCCCCGTACATCGGTTTTTCTGCGCAAGTACAGTGTTGGTGTTCGATCCAGATCGATTCAGAAGCTTGTAGAGGCGAAGCGCCCTGATGGCCTCCCCGTTGTAGATTTCACAGAGTTGACTAAGGTCACCGCAAACTTCGACGACCAAGAGGACATTAATGGCATCCAACCTATTTTCGTACAAGCCGAGCAACTTAAGGAAATCGACCTGACAAGTCAGCTTCTACCTTTTTGTCGGCAGAGGACATCATTGACAAGTCATGCTCAATTTAGTTTCCGAACTCCTCACTTATGCCGGGCTTGCAGAGATGGTCATCCAATCCATTCGAACTCTCAAAGTTTTGAAATTGAGTGCCTTGATTGACGACCCAAGCGAAGATCCTCTTTCCGGCCTTTACGATGAGCTAGAGAAGATCTCGGC
>Ga0307517_10004748_pt1 | contig 20762 bp, 25 predicted proteins | sample 23_EM_MG_FD_194515 | JGI IMG/M metagenome (GOLD analysis project Ga0307517, IMG submission 194515) | Populus trichocarpa ectomycorrhiza microbial communities from riparian zone in the Pacific Northwest, United States - 23_EM | ecosystem: Host-associated > Plants > Roots > Unclassified | place...
CCATTGTAAGCTTTACATAATGTGGGATATTGAGAAATGTGTGCAATGGGCTCTGGCGTAGAGCCAGATAGATCAGTGTGCAGAAGAAGTTCTCTCCAGCAACGCTATTCAATCGTCTCATGCCCTCTAGTCCTTCCGCACCTCTACAGCATATGATCCATGTGCTCTTGTCCGTTTGACTGGACCATCCCTCGGTGGCATTTTTCCTGCATCGTTAATCCTCGCCTGTTCATCAAGAGCTCGATGGTATGCGCTAGTTTGATCGGTGTTGATTTTGGTATTTGTTTTAAAAGTTTCTGAATGAATGTTCACGGATTGATAAAGGTAACCGAAAGAACCCATTCAATCGGCGCCCTTAGTCGTGACGCGTGACGCGCTATGAGTGGATTTTGATTCTTTTATTTATTTGTTAATCTTCGACTAGAACTTGTTTGTTACATAACGGTGCTAAAGTCTGGAGACAAGGAAAGAGTGACGTTGGAAGGTATGTAGGTATTTATGCAGAAAAAGGAAGGTGTTTGACGATGGTATTGGGAGTTTGTCATGATGAAGAAAGAGTGACGTTGTGCGTGGCTAGCTATGCAGAAAAAGGACATAAAAGGAAGGTGTTGGCAACGAATGGTGTCGTAAGGATGTGAAAGACTGAGGGATTGCCATCAGTTGAGAAATGTAATCATCAAAATTACTGTAATAAGAGAATACCTAGAGGTCGTCTACCATGTTTCTGACCAGTTGGATTATTCTGACCAATTCGAGAGAACCATTGGTTGTGGTTATATCGAGTGCATAGCGACCGATGGGCGATATGTCATTAATGGTGTTGACGGTTCGAGGTATACGCGCCGGGGAGAGCCTATTAGGGCCTCGCGTTCTGTAAACGCACATCTTCGTTCCGAACAAGCTAACACCGTAGAGTATTCGCAAGGGGCAAGTTGGAAACAATTGTGAAAAACGGAGGCGCATCTGATCGTCAGCACCCGCTCGCGCTGCCTGACTTAAAAGTGTGCCTTCCGCCTTAACCTCGAAGAAGATAACAGGCTGGTTATTCTGATCCCTAACGATGAAGTCAACCGCTTCTCTTGTTGGAGCGGGTACCGGTGCGGGCAAATCATGTACAAATCCTCTGGAAAATAATGGCAGAGGAGTGCATTGACGGGTCCGTAGTAAGAGTGTTCATCAGTGGTCGTTGGCGGAACAGAGACAAAGGCGTTTTGTAATTGCTGAGGAAGGGGCATAACGAGCGTGTTTTTTTGATTCCAAAACGATACACTTCCTTAGTAATCATGTTTAGTACTCATGGAACCGGCACAAACAAACGGTTTCGAAAAGGTCCTCATAGGACAGGTTCACAACTATGAGCCCTTCTCCTTGGACCTTTGATTGCATTAGTCTGACGACAAAATGGTACCTACCAAGCCCTCACGCCTTCATTACTTCCCGGGACAGCTAGCGAACCCGGGCGACAATAGGGTTAGGCGAAACCGACTAGTCAACCTTAAGTTAAAGAAAGACACGATGGAAAAGGGAAACATACAGATTCTATGCTCTCCTGCATCCAACAGATATCTGAAATAATCTTCTCCATGGTAGGCCCTCGGCCAGCAACGGCATTCGTAGCCTTCGTCACCACTCTCGAGCTCGTCGTCTTCGGGATTTCTGGTCTGGCGGGATCTTCGCCCTACGATAGTCGTAATTACCCCCGAGACGGTCCATGTAGCTGCATTCCGTTACAGCATAAAGCAAATTGTGCGCCGCATCCTAGGCCATGCCAGCCACGGCATTATTCCCAGTGGATAACTCGTACACCCCACAATTTGATTTGTTCACCAACTTAGGAAACAGTGAATACCGCTATTTGAAACAGTCACAACCCTGCCCCTCAACCAATGTCAAAGTACGCACTAGGAATGCCCTCGGGATGGACCATGACTACGGCAAGACATCCTCCTCAAAGGTGAGGACCGCCAGCGAGAGTCTGACATCAAACAGTCTTGCAAACCCGTCATTGCTCGTGGTAACGAACACATTCGAGCCTCGAGGGCTAGTTGGACTACACTGTGGCCGAGGTACTTCATCTTGCCACCATACTCTAAATCAACCCTGACGCACGAATAACACAGGATCTCTTGATATCCTCGGGATCATCTCTCCAGGTATCCTCTAAACTCATCTTCTTGCCTATGTGGGTTTTCCCCTTGGCACCGTGAGTGGGAGAAGTGTCAGGGTTCCAGACATCAACGGAACATTTGCCAGCTCGAGCCAGCCGGCCACCTGACAGAACGGCCACGGGCCTCCATAGTGGTCCGAATTCATGGTATGAGTCGGCATTCTACTATAGATTTTTCCGGAAGGGGACCCCACTCGTAAGACTTGATCCTGTCCCTTGTCTGCCGCAAAAATGAGCTTCCTCTTCTCGTCCGTGGTGGTCCAGTCCGATAGGCCAAGTTTTACATGGCGCGCATCAGGAAGGGTGTCCGTGTCTTCGGGGAATGCGTACATGAGGACTGGTGCTCGATTCTTGCATCCCCCATCCCATGGCCGACAAAGACTATGCCGTCGGCAGGGATGGTGACGCCGATAGGGGCGGGAATCGACTCGCTCGTTATTTCATATTGAGACGGCATTGGCAAGAAGTCGCTCGGACGTGGCGGACGTGGTCACATCTCTTCGGATGCGGGACAAGCGGCTTGTTAGTGGGTGAGGCTTCATCGACTTGGACCAAGGTTCTGGGCCTTTGAGCACTTCTTGGCATTAAACGATAGATATATGTCCAAGTCAGCTTCGATAGTGTGACAAAATGAGGCCACCACACCCCCCCTCTTCATGATGGCCATGAGTGACTTGAGTTCATTAGCACACAGGATAATTAGTACAACACCAGGCTGATTCAAAGTTTTAAACCTACAGAGCTGGAGTATTCCGTCTCCTTGAATAATTTTCCCTTCAAGTTCGGCATGAAGTGGCCATCTTTGTAGTTGTAAGCATAATCGATGGCGCTGTTGAATCAGTGTTGATCAACTGGCCCAAGCTATCGACCATAGCCTTGAAGTTGGGGGCGTCGCCATCAGCGCCCCGGATAAGGTTGCATGCATCTTGGAGGATGGCGACAAGATCGTCAGCACGACCTAATTGTTCATTGTCATTATCATCGTGATCTATCTTCCCCTCCAGCTCAGCAAGACGATCTGCGTTGGGGTTGGAACATGTCATTGATGTGAATTTAGCGAAGAAGCGAAGTTGGCACTTGCTTGTCGTCGTACGATTCCCAAACGCCTAGATGAAGTGCTGTCACCATCAGGCATAAATGCCACAGAAAAAGGTTCCTGTCTATCATTGGACTCATTTCCATCCTCATCCACTCGCTGAACGTTCCACACACGGAGAGACTCATCACGCGATCCGCCGCCGATCCACTGAGAACGCCAGACACGCTACTTCTCTCGCGCTGAATAGACCACCTGCGAGGCTTCCATCTCCAGCACGCCAGACGCGGACATGATCAGGGCTACATGTCGCGACGAGTGTCCCATTAGTCGAAAAGGCTGCAGTCAGGCTATCATAATGTCCCCAATCGATTTCCTCTTCCTTCGTCATGAGCATACATCAAAGCTACTTTTGACACGCGATTATCAAAATAGAAGCCGTGGTGACGGTGAACGGCAGTGTGGATTGTGCCAGTGGCGACACCCGTCTTCGTTCCGTCCCAGCTTGACCGAATAACAGAAGCACTTGGGTTGACGACGGACTGTTCACCCAATCGGTAATCTTGTCTAGGATGTTGACCCGAGTTTGCGGCAGGCAACGTTTCTCTGGATCGAAGTCCGTTCCTTGTCCATAAGGCAGATTTTGCATTTTCGTGTCCATGCCTGCCAATGGTGATATTATCAATCCTACATAAAATGGTCAACAATAATGTTTCACTCACCGAACCCCTTGATGTCCTCATCAATCCTGTCCACCTTCTCCTTGACCTCTTTGACATCCTTCCCAACCGCTCCAACAGACTCACTAAGTCGAATAATGTTGGCCTCGACAGTAATGGTTACGTCGCTCAAAGGAGCTTCTTCAGAACTTGTCCAAAGTTGTCAACCACCGTCTTTCCGTCACTGAGAACATTTTTCATCAACCGTTTTCCTGAATGACCTATGAGGCTGAGCATATGCGTGAGAGGAAAGTAACACGTACCAAACTCTACATCCTTCACATACGACTGGATGAAGAGCCCACATTCGTTGACTTGATCCAGCAGGCGAGTCAATGTCTTCTCATGACGATCTGACCTTCGGCACCGTGACCTTAATGTCTCTTCGTCTGGAGCTAAATCAAGTGCAATTTCAATTTCGGTAAGCAAGTCCAAGACGTCTTGATCAAGTTCGATTCGTAATAAACGAGATCACGCTCCAAGCAATCTTGGCATATGGGTGAACCTAGAAACGCAGTAATGTCAGTCGAACCTGGCATTTTGGAGGGAAAGGGACAAACCTCGGCGATCACATCCACTGCACTGACAACAAAGCCAAGTTTGTTACTGACAATCTTGCACTTGTCAAGGAGATCTTGATTCCTTTTTACTTTTACTGCCTCGTGTTTGATATTCTGGAGATGAGAACGCATTTCACCAACACTATGGGAGCTGAAATTTGTAAGCGTCATTTATTTAAACGGAAAGAGGCTATAGGCTCATTCTGCCTCGGCACACCGGGCAACTTTAATTTCCCGGGATGGTGATTTCTTTTTATTGGAATTATTGATGCTTTGAACCACGGCTAAGACGGAGTCAGTTGGGTGAAATTCATGGATATAATAGTAACAAACCATTCCGAGACGATCGCAGAATATGATAACAAAAGGTCATCCTTGGCAAAGCGTGATTCCCCACAACCTTTAGGGTAACCTGTGAAGACGAATCCACGGCACTGGTGAAAAAAGGTGTTAAACAGTTGTCGGAAATCCGAATGAAAAAGTTGCCTCACAAGCCATCCAATTTATCAATCCAATGAAGGGGTTGTCTATCCAGGAGTGCTTCTTCGGTATTCTTTGTAACTCTTCCATTATCCACAGATACAAAGAAGCGTCGGGTTCGAGTTTCTGGCCAGGTCTTGAGGGAAGAGGGAACGTGACGGTCTGAATGTGAATCATATTGTGATTATATTGTTAATTTGAAGATGAATTGCTCGAGAGCTAGCGCTCACCAGTTATGGTAAAGTGAAGCATTGCCAATCAGTAGGCGATAAGAAAATCTTGTCGCAGAAGCTTTCCCGTACACAGTGCCGGAAAGCGCGGCTGAGGGCCAAACAGTGGGCCAGTAGTGGCCGAACTGGCGAGATGAAGGACTCCTGGTCGTCACACACTGTCACAGTGTCAGGGAATTGTATGTAGGAACTAGGCGATCAAATTACGCTTCACAGAATAAAATAAGTTACAAATCTCAACCTGCAATCGACCTGGTCTGGTCTGCAAGAAGTGCGACTGCCCCTTGTATTTATTGATTTCATGATTCTAAGATTCGTAGATTCTAGAATGATAATTTGATCAAGTTCCACTGGCAAATCCGCGATTCTCCCGGGCCTAATTGATCGATGGCCATCTGCCATTCGGACACTGCTTTGAAGAATCGACGGTGGTCACCGTAAACAACCATGTTCAGGAATGCCAACTGAATTAACAGAAATATCTATTATGACCTGGTCCTCACTTCACCACCTTTGCAGCCACCCAACTTCTAAGCCTGTCATCACTCTCAAACCCTCTGGATATGCGGAATTACTATCATTCAACATCGCTGCTATCTGTCGACACGCCGACATGGGATACGAAAGGTATTCTGCTTGAGGAAACCCGGGATATTTATCCAGGATGCTTCAACGACAATTAGCACGGAGCTCTGAGCAGAAACCGAATATAGAAAGCCTTGCCTTTTGATGTCTATCCGACGCTCGCTGGGACCAAGTAACTTGAAAAGCACCTTCGCTGCAAGCACATTGGCACTCTTGGGGATCGCATGATGTCGCATTGCAGTATATGCCAGCCGAATTCTCGGTTTAAACAGCCAAATCTTCCCAATGTTGTCTGTCAGCCCTGACAGTGGCAAACTCAGAGGAAAACCTCACCAAAATTCGGGGTTTTTCTTCTTCCTCGTCTCTTATTACAAATCTATACGATGCATGAGCCTGAACAAATTCCATCATGTCTTGAACCACGAATGCGGAAAGGGGGATCTTCAGAGGTCTGAAACGTCTCGGACATTTAGCTCGAGGGACAACACAAATAAACTTACTCGGAGTTCGGGCTCACAGGGCGAACTGCATATTTTAAGACGCGATATACCCTGGAGCGACCATTCTCTCTTTCTTGATGACGACCTATTAGACCACCACATAAGCAACGTGCAATATGCCAGTCATCTTCGTCCTAGAAACATAAATTTTTGAGTGAGAAGGCCCCAAGTAGAGGAGACCGAAGGAAAAAATGTGCCCTCAAATGTAGCCCCCGTACGTTTGACCTCGAACACGGGAGTTGTTAAAGAGGGTGTTTCTTCTAGGACGTGATGTATCAACTGGCAGAGGTGGTTTCAAGCCAAAGCAGACCATCACGACACCCTAGGAACCAGCCAGACAAGACGGCAGTTCCAAAGCCCGCAAAGGGGGGTGTGCAATTGTCAAATCGATGGCCTTCAACACAACCATTGGTAGAAAGCGCCAATGCCAGTCTTCTTGTTCGTCCAACAGTAGTAGTTCGGTCGCACTGAAGACACACACCTTTTTATCTGCAGCAATGTGAAGGTTGGCGGCATTCATCGCCCCTTCCTCAAATAAGATATAACTCCCTCCAACGAGAGCCTGCCCTGGCGATGGCCAGAAACCCTTCTTACCATGCTTTTCAACATGCTCATTGAGTTTCTGGTCCGAATGGCACATCCACGACTCGACGAGCTCTGCCCAATGCTCCGAAGGTAAATCACGGTAACAATCGATCTTGGCAGATTGTATCAACGGCAGGGAACATGAAGTGCACACAAACGACACAGGGTTTAAGGTAGTAAGTTGGGATGCGTCGAGCAGCGGTGCGGAAGTGCCTTCTCCGGTCGGCGCTTGTGTTGCATTGGTAGTACTTTGCGAGGATGACTCGAACGGTCGCCTTGTCATGAGCTTGATCTCGTAATGACCTCGCTGGGGTCGAACCTCTTTCTTGCCTGAATTTGTATGAGCGGGAAGCATGAGGGGCAACGAGGTGTGAGGACCCGACTTGATGAAAAGGTGATCACCGCCGTCCATGGGCATATTGAGAAAAAGAGGCATAACTTCAGCCTGAACGTCCGCCTCTGGCACCCCTCCAGTAATGTTGAAAAATAAGAGGATGTGATGCAGATTCTCGTGATTCTCTGCAACATAGACGACATCGAAACCTAAAAGGTTAATCAGCAACCGTCAAGGCGATTGTGATCGACAAATAATAACCTTGACTATTGGTTTTGACAAGGTTTGACTTTGATGCTGACGACTTCAACCACGCAAGTGGTGGGGCAGACAGACTTCGACTCCTTTTCTTTGGCTTGGAATCGTTCGCAGACACTCCGTCTTTCTTCGACATTTTTGATGAGATGTGAGCCGGAATAGGTTCTCTAACAAATTCGGGAAGTGAAAGCATGGCTTCACCGTCCCTTCCCCTTTCCGACTGCGGAAGAGATTCGCGCATGAATTCCGGCAATGTTAGGAGAGCCTCTGGATCTTTGACCTGAAGTTCAGCATCCTGATTGTGTATTCGCCCAGCTTCCGAATGCTGGAATAATTGGTCCACAAAAGCGTTTCTCTGTAGCCACCGCATATGAGGGGATATCGCGCACAGATGCAGGTATGATAACTCGCCTTGGCCGATTCTTTCTGTTTGATTCTGTGGATTCTGCCCCGCATACTGCCATCCAGAACGACTGATTGGTCTGTCATCGTCCGCGAAGAAGCCTTCCCAATCATGTCAATAATGTGTTCCAACTCCCTCACATCTTTGTCTTCACGACTCTTCAGTGATGGCGTTCGAGATCTGCTCGCTGCTGCCCTCGCCCTTTCCAGTCCCTCGAGCTCAGCCAATTTGGATGATTTGAGTTCCACTCGTTGGTTGTGGAGTTGAGGGGCAACTAGGTACAATCTTTCAATGGCGATAGCCACGGACTCAAGATCTCTGCGCATTTTTTCGTCTTCATGGGGGGATTGAAGTTGAGATGTCCCGGGTTTTTGGGATTTCGGTTCGTCCAGAGATGTTCTACCTCCTGCATCGTAGTCTGGGAGGGATTCCAAGTCGTCGTAATTGTCGGTATCGTATTGCGGAGGAACGTCATGAGGTGATTTGGGCGATGAGACGACTCGTTGCTTGCACAACGCTACGACATTCTCTAGATCGGCGTCGATACGCGACCAGAGAACAGAAGAGGATAATTGGGATGCATGGTATGATTGAGACGACAAATGTTCAGTTCGAAGGTTTCCGAGTTGTCGAGTGAGTTTATCAAATACGTCGATTGGAGGAGGAATGTCAGTCGCGTGGGAGGTATTCGCTTCTTTAGCAGGTTGGGTTGGGGGGTGGTATACGTTTGCTTGGATATTAGAGAGTTGGTGCAAGTTAATGAGCAGTTCGACGAGTGCTTTCGTCAAGGTGGCCGCGTGTAAAGGAAGCGATGGAGAGAGCGAATGTACTCTCGTCCGCAACTCTCGCAGGAGGTTGGCCTCTGAGTCATCCGTTGCTATTTCAATCATTTCGCCGTTGGAGTCGTCACGGAGGTTTGAGACGAGGGTCTGCAGTGCGTAAGGAAGGTTGGAATCATCATCGAAGGAGGTAACGACAGGTGTCGATGGCATCGAATGCCGGCGCGGTGGAACTATTGGGTGCCAACCTATTCGTTCAGAGAGAAGGTTGTTCAGTGTCATCAAACAGGTCTTCTGGACATGGTTTATCGATGGCAGAACTTCCTTCTGGGTATGGCATTAACATATGAACAAATTAGAAAAACAATCGCGGTCTGTACCAGAGTTGCAATTCCACTCTCAGCTGGGGCTACTTCGTCCTCGAATGGGTCCTCGGCTGACTCGAATGGGTTTACAGTTTTGTCGACTGCTTTTCCTTTGAAAAGTTCTAGCTGTCCCCTCGGAAATGGAGTTGGTACAGAAGACTCGAGGGGGGGAGGAGATATAGTTCTAGAACGAACGAGAGTTGCCATTCAAGCTGGTCCTGCAGTAATTGACAATGTGAAATGATACACTTGACCTCGCCGGATCTTTTGTTTCCAGAGCTGTGCTCGTAGTTGAGGAGAAAGAAGCCGGGCCGCCTGACAGTGCTGCTTTCAACTCTGTATTGAATGGCAGTTACCATCTCTTATTCTTTGTATTCTCTCACCGTGTTATTACTACGCCCGCGCAAGTTGAAACGTTCTACTAAATGATGTTCTGACTGATTATGTAATGAACACTCGGCAGTTTTACTTCCGCCCTCATTCTCCCATTGATTGGAGATTCAAGATTCAAGAATGCGCTGGACCGCACATCCAGAAAGGCGGGAGGTCGCTCTCGTCGTTTTGGCTTTTGCGGTTTACTTCTTCGCCTTTAATATGGACACGCTTGGCACGGATGGAGGGATGACACGACGGATTCTATACAAGACTACTGGTTTCGGACAAACGAGGATAATAGGTCCGGATGGTCGGAAACCACTAGGATGGAGGGACAGCCTAGAATCAGAAATATTTGGAGACTGGGTGTGGGACGAGGGTCACGTCGTTGGACACCTTCGCGAGAGAAGTCAACCAGTCGTGGCGACCAGACACGGGGCTTCCTGGCTATGGAGGAAGAACCCTGTCCGGCTGTCCGGTGACTCCGTCCATAGTGCCCTCCAGCGGTGGGGTGATGACATTCCGCAAACACGAGTTATCACTCATGCACCGGGTGAGTTACTCATTTCATGCTCCTGTCATGTGTTCATTGGTCTTTTATCAGGGTATACAGTTATCGAGAATGTCTACACTATCAATGGTACTGTGTATCTCGTGTCTGATGCACATCAGAGCTTTCCGTCACTCGACTCGGTGGTTTTGACCACGGGCAAGGGCTTCGGTCAGTGGAAGGCGCTATCAGCAGAGCAAGGTCGACAAGTTCTTGGACCTTTCGGCTCCACGTGCGTTTCGCTACCTGAATTCAGAATAATGTCTAACTTGCTACAGGATTCGTGGTGTTTCTTGGATGTCTGTAGACCCTGATCCTCGTATGTCTCCGTGCTCTTTGCTATCGACTTGCTCAAAGATATTCTGCAGACAATGCTACTTTGTTTGCTCTATGGCGGACATATAGCACTCTCGATCCCACGATTAACTCAACTGGCGAAACAATACTCCCACAACCACACAGAGTACTCTTCCCTCACAGTCCCTTCTTCACAGACCCCAATCCTGCTCCCGAACAATACCTAGCACGTAGACGGCGTTTTGATACCGGCTTCCATCCATACACAGCCAAAGCTGCTTTCCCTCAACTCAGTATCCAAGACTACGAAGATTGGAAAGACTACATGAGAATGTCTGTGCCCTTTGTCTTTGAAACACTTGTGGTAGCAGATACACGGGCTGCGCAGAAGTCGCTAAGTGGTGGCTTGCCAGCGTTCGCAAGTACTCTGTCACTGGGTGTTTCACGTCATTGGTGGGAACCAATTCGACACAACCTGCTGCGATTTCTGGAAATAACTTCCCCAGCCCAACCCGTCGTGACCTATATTCACTCTCAATCAGAGTCGGAGGGCATGAAGCTCTCGGGCACAGACCATGAATTGCTTGTGACCGCTCTATTATCGATGGGCAAGAAGTATGGATACGAGATCCGGGTCGTTTCATCACAAACATCGGATACCGATTGGCAACAGAGGATGTCAGAAATTGCAAAGTCTTCTGTGAGTTGCTTTCTTCATTCAATCTCATCATTCCAGTATAGCTTACTCTAGGCATAGGTCGTCCTTGGTGTTCATGGGTTCCATATGATGGACAGTGTCTTTATGCAGTCAACCCCTCGGTCGACGGTGATGGAATTCTTTCCTAAAGGAACATATGTCAGAGATCACGAAACGGTCGTACAATCGATTGGATTGAAATACATGGCATGGTGGGACAAGGAGTAAGATTTAGGTTAATGCATTATACAACCCCATCTAACTGATTTGTTTCCAACCAAAGGTCCTTAACAGCTGATTTCCCTCCGACTGTGCCACCACAAAAAGAAATAATCACAATCGACCCCCCATCCATCGTTCGCGCCATCCACGAAGTCCTATACTCTTAGGCACAACCCATTCCGCGCATCCACTCCTTCACGCTATGTTTAGACGAATACTGTACGGAAACACAAGCAGCCTCGCTCAGAGCCAGAATTAATTACCAGTCACTCGTTTCTTCTGGTTGACATCTAGATTCTTGGGATTTGGACTCGAGGCATATCAAGCATCTTTTTTGCATAATACGCATATCTGCAAATTTCGCTTAGAAGCCAGATTTGATCACAATACTCAAGCTATATTTACGTGTTATATATTTTGTGTAACATAGAAATATTCTTTTACCACAACAAATATGATAGATGGGAATTCGAGTCCACGTGAAGGAAGCACAATGCAGCATTTCTGATTTCACCAATCATCAATGAGGCCATGATATATATTGTTTTACATAATGACAACCTGCAACCTGCCATGCGACTTTCGGACTCGTCTTCGCGTTTCTTGCTGTGGCCCATTTAACTTAACATTTCGACCTTAATCCCCAACAACATCCCCCGAACCTTCGTGGTCAACTCTGCAATTCAACACTATTTGAATTACAGGTCCTGATTTCCTTACCCAGCAGATAATCGATCAACCCTACGCGAGCACGACTCTGCCTGCTCTCCCACTTTCGCACCATGGTCGTCTCTCAGTCTACATTAGTGGACTTTCCTGATACTGCTTCCCTGCCAGGCTCGCCACTGACGCCCTCCAGTGGTCGCCAGTCTCCGATGGATCAGAGGCAGAACATCTTGAATCTCGTCGAATTGTTGTTGAGGCAAAACGACATAGAAACCGGAGGTTCGTACAACCATGTTTACATTGTTACATACAATGGTTAAGATCACGGTTGGCAGCCAGAAGTCAAATCTCGTCCTTCGAAGACGAGGACCGTATGTACCTTTTCATTAGATTTTGAAAACGACCTTTTTTAATCTCTTCTGCAGCTACCGTTGACGAGCATACCCAACTGGCAGGATCTGAAATCTTTTATAGTCTCCAGAAAAGAATCAACAGTCTCGACAAAGAGGTACGCTTTCAGGTCCATTGTTCAACTCAAAATAACCTGCATTCACGATATTCAGCTCCGCAATTTTGCCAATGCAGCTCGTCAACTGGGTAGCTCAGTGGCTATTTTAGCCTCTGCATATCACCTCCGGGAGCGACTAGCACAACTCCTTTTTCTCTATCAGGAAAACGCTGCCAAGCTCTTTCCCCAAAAAGTCAATCATGTAGTCAAAGACTCAGTAGTAGATTCCCCTACTAGTCGAAGAAGACGGGGACTTCGACAGGTCAAAGGAAAGGCACAACTACACGTCCCAAGACCCACCGTTTCAGAAAATTTGAGCCTTGAGAGTTTTCCTGAACAATTAGAGAACCTTGCCGACGATGTGACAAATTTCCTGCGATGTCTGAACGAGTTTCCTGAATTCACAGATGAGGTCGTTAACTCATCCATCATGAACTTTGAGGGAGATCTCAGGGTGAGCCTTATTTGTCTACCTTAAATTTTCCTTGATGACGATATACGTTTCAGTACTGGGCTTCTTGTTTGAAGGAGTACAAGGGTAAGAAACTCGAGGCTATGCTTGCTGCTGCTGAACACATCCACAATCTAGGTCAGTTTAAATCGCCAGCAGTACAGCGATACATCCACGACCTTTCAACCGATATGGGTGACCATTTGGGAGAACTGAGTTCCTCACTCTCGATGTTCATAGAAGTTGGTCAGTTCTTCATTTGTTGCTACCTCTCCCTTGTTCAAATGTCGGCGTCCAGGTGTTCCTACGATTCGATTTGCCCAAGAACACGGAGCAAATAACTTGCTCAATCTATCTACTGTGGCAACCTTTTTCTCAGCTGTCACAGCAACGACAATGCAATTCTCATACAATTTGCCCCGGAGCCGTGTAACCGACTCTGTCAACTCCCTTTGGTTCGCCTCAATGGTATTTAGCATCGCAGCGTCTGTAAATAGTCTACTCGGATTAACATGGAAACAAGCCATGTAGTACGTTTCTCTTCAATTACACGTTTCGATCGTTTTTATTTGATTGAATATCAGTCGTTCTCCAGGCCATCGCGTTCCATGGTGGGTCCTGATTTGGATCAAGCGTTCACCTCTCGTCTTCCTTGTTTTATCCGTGGCATGCTTTTCGCTCGGTTTCTGCTGCTTTGCCTATGCGTCAGGGCAGGTATGTGTCGATATTTTGTTATTTCTTCGAGTTTAAACCTTATCGCTATAGGCCCATATTACATCAACACTTACTACAGTTCTCACCGCTTTCACTTCTTTCGGTCTTGCAGCTGTGTCTGCCTGGTTTGCTTCCGAACGGTGGGCATTCGCGCGCCATAAAGGCCAAAAGTGGCTCAGCGACGTCTTGTCAGACTTTTACGATCATTTTATGAACAATTCGCTTGTTTCCATTTCAGGCAGACTAGCGATGGCGGTCGTTCAGCTTGTACTGTCATTAAACGCATTTTTTCGTCGATTCTTCAAATCAGTGTCCAAGAATAGCAGATGGCGATCGGCCAAACGATCTCAACAAAGAGAAATTGACCCCGAAAGTTTCAGCAGGTCTGCTGATGTGGTGGCCGAGCTTAACGATGAAGTGGCCAAGGCTCAGATACGAAGACGGGCATCAGACGCAACAACTGCAACAAAAATGAGCGAGCTACTCATATCACCGATTATCTTGCCACCGAACCCGGTTGCACCAGACGATAAAGACACTATTCAAACGTCCGAAACTGATGTTTCTACGCCCCCACCTGTGCTAACCGGTAAACGGCGCTTGAAAGCAATAATCAAAGGCATGAAAGACCAGAATACAATACCAGGCGAAAAATCAGTCGCACCCCTTTCCCCACCTATCGCTGCCTTTGCCGACACGGTCCTTGACAGCCCCCAATCTTCTTTTGTGTATGGCGACGAACTAGCGAAGCCCTTTCGCAAACGGACGACATCGTCTGGACCTGGGAGGAACGTGCCAGAGCGGAGGAAAACTGTGGATTTGCCAGTATCTGCACGATCAAAGCTGAGCTTCATGACTTCAAAACTTGCAGATCTTGTGGTCAAATATGATATATCTCCCCACTCTGCCTTGGTGAGGCACATGCAGTTTTCACCTGACGGAAAATTCTTAGCCACGGCGGGGTGGGACAAAACTAGTGTGATTTTTAGAGTCGGAGTCAGTGCATATAACCCTGCTATACGGAGTTTCTCATTCATTTTTTCAGTCGTCCTTTACCTCCTTCCGAATATTGGCACATGCTCAAGGGTTTGTGGGCCAAGTAGCATGGTTGGGATTCCACCGTAACTGTGAAGGCAGGACTAATATATAATTTAGGTCACCATCTGGGAAAATTCTTCTGACAAAAATGCCCAGAGGAATAAAAGTCTGGACTGCCGAGGTGCGTGATATTTTTCTTTATCCGCATTGGTTTAGTGGTTGAATGTAGTTTGTTAGAATGCAGTTTGCAAGGAAACTATTCTGCGCAATTCTGCCATCGAAGCAATCGCGTGGTGCCCAAATGGTGATGCATTCCTCTCCATTGAAGAATTCTTTGTATGTAAACTGGTATGTGAAATGCAACAAGTATTTTGAGCTATTCATGAAAACGCATTTTTAGGACCTGAAAGGAAATGTAGACAACGTTTTATGATCTCTCAAGGGCTTTGTTGATATGGTACAATAGGTTCTTGATCAGTATGAAGTTCCCGACGTGAAGCTATACAAGGTCGCAGTAACACCGGACTCCGTGCGGTTCATTGGCGTAGGTCCACTTCTACGGTCAAAAACAGGTTTGCAACCATCCAAATCCCGGGGCGAGAAACGCATCATTGGTACGTACCACTGTCAAACTTCTGAATACAGCTGACTGGTACAACCAGTGTATAATATGGAAACAAAGCAGATAGAGAAGTAATTTCATTCCACATCTTACCTTATCTACGTTTTGACTTCTGTGCCTTAGCCAAACGCCTGTGCTAGAGGATGCACGGGATATCACTATTGCTCAAACGGCCAAACTTGGGGTGATTGCCTTGATCAGTTATGAACACAAGGTTCGTTTCAAGGACATTCCGGTTCACATGAGACCATGCTTACGATCACTCTCAGGCACCTCCGCAACTGTGGAGGTTTGAGGTGATGAAAGATCGAGACAACCCCGTCACATCCAGACTTTATCTTCGGTGAGTTTAATTAAATCATTTTCGCATCTTTAAAGTATCGAAACTTGTTGTATCTAGCCGGTCTTATATTCCAAGAGTACCTGTTGATTTCACCGGTGCCAGTTACTTTGGTGGAAAAAATAACGAGCTAGTGCTCAGCTTTGCAAAAGGTGGGTTTGGGTTGTTTTCGCGGTTTAAATAACAGGTTGACCATTTTGCCTTTTAGCAGGAGACATATATATATGGGATCAAGAATCCGGGGCACTTCTTCACGTCATCCGTGGCAATTCTCATGGAGTCGATATCACCTGTATCGCGTGGAATCCTATAGCCGAAGATCCCTATATGTTCGCAGCTGGAAGCCATGATGGCACAGTAAGAGTCTGGACTCGAGTTCATCCAGACGATCATTCGGAACACATTAGTGAAGAAACGGTTCAGACCAGGGCGTTCAAAGAGTTTTTCCCTGGGTTTACTAGGTCGGCGTCACCGTATGGAATGGATCCAGGCAGTTCGGCCAGCCTTCCTTTGGAAGATCCTAGGTCATTACTGGTCGGAGAAGCATGATATGTTGGGATAAAAATTTGTTACAAAGACGACACCTCTTACGATCTAGTTCAGAAAGTATGCGCTTCTTTCAATGGCTCTGACGATGGTATTTATGCCAAAGGAAAAATTATTCCATGTATTACTGTACACTGTACATACATCCAACCTTTATTTAGAAATTGTAACACGTGACAGAAAAAATCTGATCTCTTACTCACTGGCTCTTACTTCAAGTTGAGCTTTGAACTTCAAAGATTCATGGAATTCGTGCCAGGTCCTGCAGTGCATCGTGTTCTCTGTGCAGATTGCGGTAGATCCTTTTCTTTTCTTTTGTGAAATATTCTGATTTGACATCGAGATTAGCGACACCGATTGTCCCAAATTCTGCCAATCTATGTGTCGCTTGCCTCCGAAATACGTGAGTCTGAAGCCGCTGACAACGTGTCCCTCTGAATCCACCACAGGACTGATATTACTGAGGGGATTCCGAAGCAAGGTTTGTAATATGCCGAAATTGCTTTATCCTGAGCTTAAAGGGACCTTCTACAGCATCGGTTTCATTCTGCCGAAATTGTGAACGTTTCTTGTCGCCTCCGCAGGCCTGGGTACAAGCAAATCCAGAGTCCGCTGAATTACTTTCTATATGTCTGAAGAAGCTAAAGGGGTTGAACAAAGTGAGGTTAACGGACGCCCATTTCATCTGGACCGAACCTCATTCGAAACGACTGAGGGTATCGTTGACTATTCAAAAAGAGGTACTTTTTATTATTTTTCTGTTCGATTTCGAATCGGCGTCCTTAGGTCTGACATTATTAGGTCCTCAAAAATACGATACTGGAACAAACATTCGAGATCGAATATCTTGTCCAACATGGGCAATGTCCAGATTGTGCAAAACTCGCTGCCAAAAATACCTGGAAGGCCCTTGTACAAGTTCGTCAGAAGGTCCCCCATAAACGCACCTTCCTCTACCTTGAGCAGCTCATTCTCAAGCATAACGTGCAAAAGGATACCATCTCGATCAAGGAAGTGAAAGACGGCCTTGATTTTTTCTACAGTTCTCGAGCGCACGCCCTCAAGATGGTTGAGTTCTTGGGGAGTGTGGCACCAATTAGGTACGAGTGACTCCTTTGCTTATTCTCGAAGGTACTGACTCGTTCCAGATCCAAGGCATCCGAACAACTCCTGTCAGCCGATACGCACAGCAATACGGCCAATTTTAAATACACCTTTTCCGTTGAGATTGTGCCAATCTGCAAAGACGATCTCGTTTGCATCCCGTTAAAGCAAGCCCGGTCACTGAGTAACATCAGCCCTCTTACCATCTGTGTCCGTGTCGGGAGTTCTATCCAGTTACTTGACCCACAAACATTGCAATCGTGCGACGTCGCATCACAAATTTATTGGCGCTCGCCCTTCAACTCGCTGGCAATGGTCACAGACCTCGTGGAGTTTACGATCCTCGATATCGACCCAGATTATTCACGGAAAAAAGGAAAGTTTGTCCCAGCAGACATCCAAGTTGCACTTTCAGGTGCATTTCTCTCCACAAAGGGCGGAAACGTGGACAGTATGGTGACGGATTACGAGTCGAGTGGCCTAAAGAATCAAATATTCCATACGCGCACCCATCTTGGTGCCATTCTCCAGCCAGGCGACACGGCAATGGGCTACTTCCTCACGAATTCGAATTATAATTCGGATCACTTCTCGAACATCCCCCCTTCTCGTGTACCAGACATCATTCTGGTCAAGAAAGCTTATCCTAATAGGAGGAAGAAATCCAAGGCCCGAAACTGGAAGCTACGAAGTATTGCAAAGGACGCGGGCGAAGAAGGAGAGACGGGAAACGCAAGAGGGGCGATCGGCCGGATGGGAGGTCGGGATCAGAAGAAGATTGATGAGGACTACGAACTTTTCCTCCGTGACCTCGAAGAGGACCCAGAGTTGCGGTCTTCGGTCAATTTATACAAAGCGACGGATGTGAAGATGGCTGGACCAACAAAAAGTCGGGGTGGGAAGAGGGCGCACTACGCGATGGATGTTGATGAATCTGAGGTTCCTCAAACTGGAACTAACGGAAACGGGGAAGGGGTTGAGGCAGAGCCTGATTTCCCAGAGATAGTGTTGGATGAGCTCCTCGAAGAGTTTGACGAAATGACGTTGGGCCATGACGAAGGTGATCCTTGAGGTGTAGTGCCGAAGCTAAAAGTAATAGCACCTTGTCCACAAATGGCTACATTTTTGGGCCCAAAGAATAAATCCCACAAATGAACAAACCATAAGTGCGAAGACAAAATAATCAATAGTGTTTGAACCAATAGTACAACTCTGGCGGCGTCCCTGAGAGTCTAGTTGCAAGGCGGGCAAATTTTTTTGAATTGCCTGAAGTTATATCTGACCGCGAACTCCATAAGATTCAGCCATAATCGGCGCCGATTTGGGAGACTACAATCGTCGTCGTTGCTGCTTGGTTAGACCATAGGTCCTCTGCACTTCTCTCTGGCTCTTGATCTACTGATCATGATGTCATCCTCAAGAACCTTAGTACGCTTTACTCTAGGTGCTCCGTTATCAAAAGATTTTACTTAGCAAATTAAGATAAGGAAAAGTATTTACTTAAAATTTAGGAATTGTAGTTGTAAACGTTGATGGGGTAAAAGTTGTGGGCCTATATGTATCAAAGCTTGAGGTCAATATTACATCGATGTTGGAGAATATTGCGACGACGTACCGTCCTAGATTACACATATCACTCCATAGTTTCAAGGCTTTTTGTCTGATCTGTGGATGCTTCTTGTTGCGGTAAGCATTTGTAATACATACAAAGCCACCACTTATGAATTCCCCCGATTTACACATGCAGTCCCAGTTCTGATATGTACAATTATATGTATCGTAAATGCCGGTACTAGTGCTTTGAGAAACTTGAGGGCATTTGAGGGCACATTCTGCCGATGTATGTGCTTTCAACCACTATTCGTCACCAACATTTAATAATAAAAAACACACTTGGATAATTGGACTTGGTCTTGCGCTCATTCAAGTTGATCACAGAAGCGGAAGTTAAGGTTATGACGGTGAGGAATGCGCATGCAAAAATGGAGAAACGCATAATCGGAGAGTTTAACGTTTGGATAGCAAAATGAAAATGCGAACGTCTGAATGCGTTGGAAGGAAATGTCCATTGCATTTATAAAGCTTTTAAATTTATAGGTTGCCTGATCAAGATATTATTAGCCCAAAACGGTGATGTTGCAGAGTGATCGTATCTAATAGTAATACTAGTAATTTCAAGTTGCGCCCAGATCTACTGGACACCACCCCCGTCCCGCGAGCCTACTCGCCAACCCTAGGTGCTCGACTCCAGCGACATTATCACCGAAATATACCTAGTGAATTGAGATAAAGCAAAGTAATTAAAAATCAGGCAATGTAGTTGTAAACGTTGATGGCGTAAATGTTGATGGCCTATATATGAAAGGTCAATATTTTATTGGTGTTAATACGTTGACGACGAACGGTATACACAAAGCTTTCCATTGTATCAAGGCTTTTTGCCTGTCCTTCGGATACGGTCTGCAAGCATCCGTAATACATGTAAAGCCTTTACTGATAAAATCCCCCGATCTACACATGCACTCCCAGTCCGGATATGTGCAATTATTTGTATCGTAAGCGGTGGTGTTGTCTTTTGCAAAAATTTGAGGGCATATGAAAGCACATACTGCCGGGGTTACCAGGTCATTTCAGCAACAATTCTCACAATTATTTTTAAAAAACACACTTGGGAAAGGGAAAATATGAACGGGTAAATTTTTAGCAGTTGCCAGAGTTGTTATGGTGACAATGAACGTAAAAGTGGAGAAACGCATAATCGGAGAGATTAATGGTTGGGGAAATGGTGAACGTGGGGCTTGGAAGCTCGGAAGGGGAAAATTTGTGACGAATGTCCATTGTGTTTTATACGAACATAAAAATCGGGGTTGTCTGCTCAAGATATTGATGGTTTCGTGACCAAATAGACTGTGATTTACGCATCCTATTGAATTTGAATTGAAATTCCCCAACAGCAATTAGTAAAGCCTGAGCTGACAATGCTCTTCGAACTGTACCTTCATATCTTCTCTTGTCTCTTCCTGACCAGCTTTCCATGAAATACACTCACTGATCAGACGTATCACTGTAGTCATTCCGAGTTCCACGCCCCCCGTTATGGCCCAGGTATCTGTGATCTTCAGTGATTGCGCCCTGGTGATATCTGAGTTTTGTTTCAAAATGGCGTGCCAAGATGGAGTTTTCTGAATTTTCTGTACAAAAAGAAAGATCAAACCGATTTTTCGACATGGTTACCGATCTGTAGTTAACCGTGACGCGCTCTGTGTTTCGAGAGGGCTTCACCTTCAAAACGTTGACGTTTCAGGTGACAAGGAACAATGCATTGCTCTCTGTCGAGAAAGCATACTTGAAGAGATGAATACTGTAAAGAATAAAGTTGGGACTTAATGGTGCTTGTGAAGGTCGATGTGAAAAGTTCCAAAGATAGATCCGAAGTCACGGTCACGGTGTCTCCTGACTCCTGACTCCTGGCCCAATGTCATTCTATCGAATTCAATCCCCTGTCCCTCATAAGTATACCAATAGTAAATGTTTAAACAACCATCCCTTAGTCAAAGAAGCTCTGCAACTTTTCGATCTCATCTACGAACGATTTCTTTGACCCGAACTTCGTCTAAACCTGAAAGCCCCG
>Ga0307517_10004749_pt1 | contig 20758 bp, 9 predicted proteins | sample 23_EM_MG_FD_194515 | JGI IMG/M metagenome (GOLD analysis project Ga0307517, IMG submission 194515) | Populus trichocarpa ectomycorrhiza microbial communities from riparian zone in the Pacific Northwest, United States - 23_EM | ecosystem: Host-associated > Plants > Roots > Unclassified | place...
TATTAAACAGATATAGTTTTAAAACTCTTGCATCATTGAATCAACCCGTATTTTTATTTAAATCAATTATTTTTTTATTTATTTTTTCAATCCCAACAATACAGGTTCTAGATCAACCAGAAAAAACCAGTTCAAACCGAGCCAAACAGAGCCAAACCGGAAAAAACCGAGCCAAACTGGTTGAACCGGTTTCAATTCGGTTTTGAAAAAAAAATTAAATTTACCTACTTCTTTTGATAAAAACCAAACCCGAAAATAATCACCTACTTGAGATTCCGATCACATGACAATCCTAACAGGAGAAAACAAAAAGGGAATGGCTCTAGGAATTCTACTCTCGTGTGGGGCTAAACCGTGTGGAAGAAAGAAGCACAGGTGTTTGAAAATGGAACAGGCAAACAAAGAAAAAAAAACAAAAATCACCTACTCCACTTTCATTATTGCCTTTTAGTTTCTCGAATGGATGACCTAAACATGGCTTCTTGCACCAAAATTACCTTTAATTGTTTAGTTTTTTCATCCCCCCTTAGTTTTGTTTTGCAAAATAGCCCCTATGTCTTATTATTACTCTCCTCTTTCAGCCTTTTAAATATAATAATTTCTATGGTAGTTACGTATATGATTTGAAGCTCGATCCAGCTTCACCCAGGTCTCAAGTTTATTTTAAAAAAATTTAAAATAATATTATTTTCTAGGTTTCTATTAAAAAAAAGGATGTCGTATACAAAAACATGGATTTTCTAAATATGATAATGAAATTACAACCATACCAACCTCCATTTAATTAAACAATATTTTATTTTTATTAAGCAATTTTCCCATTTTTAATCTCCCATCTTTTTCCACCATTTTTTTTTTCGCTAGCCCGGTATCTTCGCATCCTATTTAAAAGGTGAGACTAGTCTTGTTTGTGGTTCGTGACTGTCCCTCTCAATAAGTACATTTCCTGAGGATCAAACTTGTATTCTCACCCTTACAGGGATATAACGATACCTTAACCACTAGACCAATACTTTATTAATATCTTTTTTCACTATCTAGTATTGAGTGGAGTTCAATCTCTAATCCATAATCAAACTTGACAAAATAAGCACAAAGCAAAGAGGCATCCACGTTAAGGTTAAGGTTAGGTTACAAGTCTAAAGGTTCATTCATGTTTAAGATTTATGATTTTAAAAATAATTTTTTATTTAAAATATATTAAAATATTTTTTTTATTTTTAATATTATCACATAAATACTATTATAAATACTATTATAAATAGAAGCACTCCCACTACCGATTCATATCAGACCTTCAGCTTCATAGTTCACATTTCCACTTCGAAAGCCATCTAATTAAATTAGGAAAGTGATCGGCAATTAAGGATTAAATAGTGGATGGTATGCTACACAACAGGACAACACTCACAAACCCCAAATCTCTTCTGTCTTTTGTCTGTTTATTTTTTATATTAAAAATATTTTTTAAAAAAATTTAAATTTTATTATTATTATTTTCACTTCAAATTAATATTTTGTTTTTAGATATTTTCAAATCATTTTGATATACTAATATTAAAAATAAAAAAATATTATTTTAATATATTTTTAAGTGAAAAACACTTTAAAAAATAATAATTACCACACTTCCAAACAATATATATATATATATATATAGACATTGTAACACCTTTTATTTTTGTATTTTGAATTGTAATTTGCGTTTAGCTTGAAAAAAAATATTAAATTAATATTTTTTTATATTTTCTAAAGTTTTGATGTAAAAAATAAAAAAATAAAAAAAATATATTTTAATATATTTTTAATTAAAAAATATTTTTAAAAATGCTTTATACCAAAATAATATCAGAAAACAAGATAAAGTTAAACTTTATCTACCAAAAAGAAAAGGGGAGAAAATGATTGCAAACCCAACAAAAGCTCTTATAATCAAAAGGTGCAAATGAACACTCATACACATTGATGTAACACCTAACCACAGCAAAGAGATCGAACTCAAGAACTAGAGCTCAATTCATACATCACTGCCACCCTTAACTAGGGTTGGATTCTAAGCTTAGAGATTATCTACTCCATTATGTGTTAATCCCTCTCTCTCGTATTCATTCTTACATGCCCTAGTGAGGAGACCAAGCTACAAGAATTTCTCATTAGTTTCATATTATTATGCATTGAAAAGGAATTGTCCAATTATATTCTATGTGCATCAGGCAACATTACAAGTGGAAATTTTCTTAATCTCAAGAGAATATCTAATTATAAAAAGTATTTTTCGTTTATAAATATATCAATATATATATATATATATATATAAATTTATTTTTGATATTAATTTATTAATTCAAAAATACTAAAAAAATAATTTTAAATAAAAAAATAAAATTTTTAAAAACAATGTTTATGCAACAAAAACAAACAAGATTTATCATTTTTTTATAAAATAAAATTTTAATGCTGCGCGTAGCGGAAAGAAAAAATTATTATTTTACAAACCCTAATTAAAATTATAGTTGAAATGTAGAAAAAACTCAAATTTAATTAATTTTAATAAATTCTAATGCAAAACATATGTAAAATCATTAAATCACTTAAATAGTAAGCTAAATTGATCCTAATTAAAAAAAAATCTAAAAATAACAAGAAAAAGAAATCCTAAACAAGAACTTTTATGATGAATTTTGGCATATAAAGGACCTTGGCTTGCGCTATTGATCTCACAAGGAACTAAGTTTATAAAACATTCTTGTAAAATTCCAATAAAATTCAATAATCAAATTAAAAATTATACTCATTTTTATTAAAAATAAAAATAGTTTGATTTCTCCAACGTTAGAACCTTCAAACAGTCATGTACTGAACGTTACAAGTCAAATTTGAGTTCCTTCCTCCCAAATTAAAGTCTTTTAGCGCCCACACGCTCGTGCACCCAATCTCCAAAGTCCAAAGTGAACAGAGAAGATCAAAGAAACGAAAACAAAATCTATGGAGCAGATAGAAAGAAACCAGAAGCCAGGAAAGGCTTCCCATTATCTTCCAATGACAAAACTTTCCTTCTTCTTCGTCACCAAATCTTTCTAGTCCTTTTCTGATCACCGCAACCATGCCATCACGCCCAGCCCCTCCTTTCCTTCCACCCCAACCTTCTCCTCTCCCCTACCACCAACGCTCTTCCAGCCTCATCCCTCCCCTAGCCGCCGCCTCCACTGCTGCCTTCTCTTTCCTCCTCCTCTTCGTCATCTGCTTCCGCAAACTCACTCGTAAGCGCACTGTCCCCACTGACTTCTCCAAACCCCCTCACCGTTTCTCCTACACCACTCTCCGCCGCGCCACCAACAAGTTCTCCCCTTCTCTTCGCTTAGGCCAAGGCGGGTTTGGCTCAGTTTATCATGGGACTCTTCCTAATGAGCTCAACGTTGCTGTTAAAGTTATGGACTCGGGCTCTCTCCAAGGGGAAAGAGAGTTCCAAAATGAGTTGCTTTTTGCTTCAAAGCTTGATTCTTGTTATATTGTTACAGCCCTTGGTTTTTCCTATGATAGGAAGCATCGTAGTTTGTTGATAGTGTATGAGCTTATGCAAAATGGGAACTTGCAGGATGCATTGCTTCATAGAAAATGTGTGGAGTTGGTTGATTGGAAGAAAAGATTTAGCATTGCCGTTGATATTGCTAAAGGGATCGAGTATCTTCATAGTTTGGATCCTCCTGTTATTCATGGAGATATTAAGCCTAGTAATATTTTGCTTGATCAGTGTTTTAATGCGAAAGTTGCTGATTTTGGATTAGCTTGGTTAAAAATTGATAATAGCAATCAGAATGACCAGAATCAGTGCAATCAGGGTCAGTGTGAGGTTAAGGTGGAAGAGAGTGATAAAATAAATGGTGGGGTGGAGTTGAAAAAGGTTGAATTGGAGAGCAATAACGGGGGTGAGGATTATGGATCTGTGGTGGAGGAGACTGACAGTGTGACTACTGGGTTTGATGAGTTTAATTTGGTGGTGGATCAGTTGCCGGTTTGTATGACATCGCCCGAAACTTTGGAGGCTGTGAGTGCTTCTCCAGAGACTGGTGGTGTGGGGGTTTTGCTCGAGGGGAATTTGGATGTGGGTAGTATAGAGGGTGGGAAAGAATTGGTTAATGGGGAGAAAAATAACGGGGGAGGGATACAGAGCGAGTCTCGAAAGGATTGGTGGTTGAAGCAAGAAAAAGGTGGCACTACGGCGGAGAATGGGGGAGTGAAGGATTATGTGATGGAATGGCTTGGAACTGAGATAAATAAGGGGAGACCGAAAAGTGATTGGATTGGAGCTTCATCGTCATCGAATAGTCAATCTGTTGGGAAGATAGTTAAGAAGAAGAATCGGAAGAGATTGGATTGGTGGGTTTCGTTAGATGATGATAAGGGTGAGAAGGTTTTGAAGAAGGAGAAGAGAAGGCCAGCAAGGGAATGGTGGAAGGAGGAGTATTGCGAAGAGTTGGAGAAAAAAAATAAGAAAAAGAAGAAGAGAGAAATGGGGATGACTAGTGATGATAATAATGGTGGAGAAGATTGGTGGCCAAGAGATGAGGAATTGTATGCTGAGAGAAAGAAGAAGAGAAGTAAGAGTAGAGGCAGCAGAGGCAGCATAGGCAGTATTGAATGGTTTAGTGGTGAGCTATTTAGAGGTAACCAGAATAGCCATGATTCTTTGAGTGGAGAGATACCGGAGAGTGGTGGAATCAGTAGTACACCAAGTATGAGAGGAACCGTTTGTTATGCCGCCCCTGAGTATGGTGGTGGGGGGAATTTATCAGAGAAATCTGATGTGTATAGCTTTGGGGTGTTATTGTTAGTTCTTATTGCTGGGAGGCGTCCACTTCAGGTTACTACCTTACCAATGTCTGAGTTTCAGCGTGCTAACCTAATGCATTGGGCTCGTAATCTTGCCCGTTCTGGCAAACTTCTTGATTTGGTTGATAAGTCTGTACAGTCTTTGGATCGGGAACAAGCTACATTATGCATCACTATTGCTCTTCTTTGTTTACAAAAGTCACCTGCTCATCGTCCTTCAATGACGGAGGTTGTGGGGATGCTCACCGGAGAGTCACATGTGCCTCAATTACCATCTGAATTTTCTCCCTCACCTCCCACACGGTTCCCTTTCAAGTCCAAGTCACATCAGAAGGTTCGGTAAGCTTTAATGTCCGAAACTGGTCTTAATGAGCAACAGTGTATTTCTTAGATAATTGTTTATGGATGATATCATTATTGTTGTAAAGCAAAATGTCTTCATTAAATGAAATGAGTTGAATTTTGTTTCACCTGCTCCTGTTTATACTGGTATGGCCTACCAATCCATTGCTAATATCATAATGTTCTATGGTCACTATAGATTTGCAACAACAAGATGGCGACCCCACTTCATGTTTCTTCAACAATGAGTATTGGAAATGCCATAAGCACTTGATTAGGCTTTTTGAACATGGCCCATGTTTTCAGCAATAAGGCTATCCTAGTAACTTTCGTCAGGTTTTTTTCAATTCATGCAAGCAACTTGCTTATTCTCTTCGGTGAATTTAGGCACCAGTAGTTGTCCCCTCTTGTCCGCCACTTTTAATAATATGGCCAAGCAATTATATCCAGAGGAATCTGTATAACTTGTAGTTTAAGCTATCGTTGCTGGAAACCTGTATGTATTTACAATTAGAGGTACTAACAATACTAATATGCATTGTTTGGGGTTGGCAATGGTGCCAGTGTACTGGTTGTTCCAGATACGGAGCACCCTATGATTGAACTTAGGCACTTGCAAAGAAAAAAGGGAAAGGGAAAAGGAAACCTAATAGGCTAATACACATGTATGCCAAACTTTTAAGATGTGAGATTTAACTTTTTACATAGGAGCTCTGCTTGCTGGTGTTTAATTTGATGGCTTATGGCTCCTTATGATGCTGATGAGAACATTCAATCATCATTTATTGTGGATTCTTTTATTTGTGCTGTCAATATGGATTTTTGTCTCCAAATTATTAAGGCAGGCTTGAATTTTCAGCCATGGAAGTTGTTTTATTGGGTTATTGGTCAACAATTGCATTTCGATATACTTACTCCAAAAGATGCAGATTTTAACCACTAAGTGAATGTGAAAAATGTGAGAGCTTAGCAGATAGTTAATCCAGCAGATATCATGGGTGGAGAAACTTGTATGGTTTCTCCCTGTCTTCACATTGAGGGTATTTCTTACCTTTTTCCATCAACAATCAGAAATTGAATTTGTTGATATACTGTCGACTGTCCTTCTGAATGATGCTTTGCAGTTTTGAGAGATGGTTCTAGTTTTTTTGTATTTTATTAGGAGTGGCAGGTAAGGCAGATGCTGCTCGTATCCGATCCCTGTATGAAACATGAGCTTGATCCTCTGCAAAGCTTCTGCAAAATTTGTGGCCATAAAATAGTCCATTGGAAATGCAATCAATGCTTCTCTTCTGGCATGGAGAATTGAGACAATGATGAGCTTTTCAAAACTGCACACACAAGCTTCCTATGTATACATAAATGGGAAGGACTCACAAGGGTTGCTACAATTCAACGAGGATGTCACGACGTGGTGGTACTTTCCAACAAGAATCTCCAGGTTAAACCGTTAAAGGATGCTGTTATTGAGATTCCTGACTGTTGCATCCATGGAGCAGGTAATTTGGGTATTCTTACTTCCTGCAATATTATATTTGCTAATTTTAATCGCTTCACATGCACACACTATAGATCCCCATCATCGACTGGTGTTTGTAGGACAAATCGATGTTTAGTGGACTCATCTCTAAGACATTGTCAACTGTACTAAATGTAATCTATTTGATTGTTGGATGAGTGTAATATTGAAATCCTGCATAAATCTGGAGAAAACAGTTTTAACTGTGCCGAAATGCTGCCTTAATTGCGGCTACAAGTCTACCTGGAACATGTACAGGATGAAGAACTACCTTGGACCATTCCTTTTTCGTTGATTGAATGCTGTTTTTTTTAAACATTAGAATTTCTTTACTTTCTTTTTCTGCACAGCTTTGCTTCTTCTAGTTGATGCTGTGGTTTTTCAACTCTGTTTGGTTCATCCTCATTTCCTTGTTTTTGGCTACAATCATCAAGGTTAGCAGTATACATTTGTTTACTCTTTTCTATGCTTATTCCGGACAACCGAAACTCACGCAATTGTTGCCATGGAAAGAAGCAAAGTTGATCCTTGGATTACTCAGTTCATGTTTGCCGTAATATCTGCCATTAGAGCAGATACTAAAACACTTGACCGTGACAAGTTCTGACAAAGACAGGCAGTTTGTAATGTAATATTATCTTTGTTAACCTCATTCATTAGCATTTGTCTTGAGCATGGTTCAGCTAGCAAGATTTTATGCTTTCAGTTCCAATCTAGTCGTGTTAGTGGGCTGCACTTGTCCTCTGTGGCCATGTCAATAGCGTAAGAACATGAGGTCTGCCAATTGAGATGGGCTTACTGGAATCAACCTGTGACCAAAGAGAAACTAGGCCGAACAAAATGGCCTAGAGAGCCCATTATATAGTTAAAAATAGTATTGTTTTTCTTATTTTTTATTTTACGTATTAGTTGATTTAATCTTATTAAAAACATTAAAAACTAATTACAAAAATATTCTTCTTTTTTTATGGCTTGTTTCCATGCATATAGGTCTTCTAGATTCCTTTGAAACGTGGCCTGCACCTCAACCATACTTTTACACGATGCAGCAGAGAGAAGAGGACGGGCTAGAATTTGGCCAGTGCTACGTAGCGAAAACGCATTAATTTTATATATCAATTGTTTTTATTTTGTTATACATAATAGTTTCTAGCATATAGATGTCTCTTGATTATGAATGAAAATTGAGGTATGGAGTCCATCTCCGTTTTCATGGAAGTCTGAGGCAAATTTCAATCTTTTGCATTCGTTTTTATTAGAGGTAGATCTTCGTTTAACATATATATATATAGAAAAAACCTACACAAATTATTCTAAACGTATATCTAGAAATATAAATATTATAAATTAATTATATATAAAAATTTGGGTTAAGAATAAAATTAAAAATAGAAATATAAATATTACAACCAAATTAATATTTTTATGTGCTTTTTTATAGTTTTGATTGATATGCTAGTATAAAAAAAAATTTCATTTTAAAATATTTTTAATTTGAAAAATACTTTTAAAAAATACATTGCATTAATTACATTATCAAACAGACAGTTGAAAAATAAACATGTATATAATACTTATACTTTATCAGTATATTTTTATTTATTTATTCATTATCTTTTTTCTTAGATTTTAATGATGCTATTAAACATAATTTAATGACTATATATAAGATCATTTTATTCATTCGAGTTTCAATAACAACTGGTAAATAAAAAAAACTCATCTATAAAGAAATTTTTTTTTTCACAATTAATTAGCAGATCCGATCGAACCTAAGATAATAATAATGGGGAATGCGTGAATAACACTTAAATTATGATTAGCTGATTGTTTCATTTTCTTCTATTAACAAAGCATATGCTAAAGGACCAGAAATCAAATATATTGAGTTCATAACCTTTTCAAGTATATGAATAGGTTATGAACTCCATGGGAACTTGTGGAGGCAGCTTTTTCCAGACCCAAAATTATTGTAGTTGGGTCTAGTAGAGGCTGAGTACAAGTCATCATGGAGATAGGCATTGTAATTTGACCCACTTGCACCATAGATGGTCCTTAATCTAGGGCACAATATGACCTAATCAAAACTAAATTAATCAAAGATAACGTGAACCCTATTGATGAATATATAACGGGCTCTTCCATTTTTTTTATTGACTAATCACCGTTGCTTTATTATTTTTTTACTTGGATTTTGTTTTTATATGCATCTTCTAATGTGATTTAGTTTTGTTAAGAAACTAAACCCATGTGTGATTTGATGAACAATCAACTTTATTCATTTGTTTTATTGGTACTAGTAAACTTTATTCAAGTTTCCGATGAGTAAAATGATAATTTATTGTGTTAATAATTATTTTAAGCAAATCTTAATTTAATCCCTAACATATATATACATTCTCAATTAAATCCCCATCTATAGATTTTATCATGAGCTAGGTCCCAGATGTTTCCTGCTTCCTGCGTTTCTCGATATATATGAGCCTTGCACGGGTTTCTGTTAATATTTCTCATATAATGTGTGAAGAAGATTAAACAGAAAAGCTAATTAACATAAGTAGAAGGACTTGATTGAGAATTGTCTAAAACATTTGGGACCACATTGTTGAAGTTTAATTATAAGCTCAGTACTCAATTGAGAATGAGTACGCATTTAGGGACTAAATCAAGGTTTGCCCATTAATTTAATATGATAAATGGAGGATTGATTATCTACTAGAAATAGCAAGTTTTCTTTTTTCTTAATAAAAAGCATGTATAGGCAGCGGCGGCAGCAGCAGCTCCTCATCAACTAACTAAGCTAGGAGCATATTGCAGGATTATTTAAGAGAAAGGTTAGGGATCTCAATGGTCCCAAAAAGCTTCAAAATCCTAGGACTTTACACACAACATTTCCATAATAATTCACATTAACAATAGTCACTAGCTACAAGGGATATATATAATAATGTATTCTAATTTTTTTCTCTCCATATAATATTGTATTTTTTTTTGTTAATAGTCGAAATATATATAATATTGTATTAAAACGCACATGTAACAACTCCTCAATTAACTCTAAGGAAGGGAAAAAAGAAAAGAAAAGAGAAGCTCCTTCTCCAACGCAAAGCTGCTAGCGATAAGATCGAAGAAGGGTTATTCTATATGTCCTGGAGATCTTCCCCCTTGATACTGTCACATATGTTTCTGCCACTTTTCATCGGCCTTTTCCCGACTTATGGACTGGTGCATGAACTGCAGAGGCCTGCGATCTTAGTGCTCAAATTATTTAGTGCTAATACCTTGAGGAACATTATTGCCTTTTGCACTTTGCTTAAGTGCCAAGCATTTTAAAAATGTGGCTAATGGAATGCAGTGGTTTATCAGAGGAATTAAGGACATAATTTATTGTGATGGAGTGAGCTTCAAATTTTGTTTTTGCAAGTTCAAGTTTAAACTAGGGGGTTGCTAACTCCAAGGTTGGTTGCTTCCCAATATGTTATTTTATTAATGGATATATGATTTATTTTAAGGAAATTTATTTTCTCATGAACGCCCTTTGCTTGATTTAAATAATTTATTTTAAGTTGACTTAATTAGAAAAATAGACTATGTTTGAGGAACATTTCACCATTTTACCATAAGATAAAAAATCAAGAAGGTGTGGGTTAGTCAAACCCAATATATACCATTATGATTATGAAGAATAACAAATTAATAGTATTGAAAATTAATTTACATGACTCAACCAACTCAAGGTTTTTTTTTAAAAAAATAAACTTTTAAAATGATATTATTTTTTAAAAAAACTTAGATTATTTTACTCATCCAGATTATTTTACTCATCCAGCTTGAACTATATTTCAACTCGACGAGTTATCAAGTTGACTCAACAAACCAAATCATATCTTATACCTATAATTTATATTACAATTTAATAAATCACACTAAAAACCTCTTATCCAAATAAACCCATTTGGATGTATTATTAGAAAATTTAAAGTAATCGTTTGTAATTATTCTTTTTATCACATAATTTGTCTTTTATTCATTTTTTTGCCTTTTCTTTTTTAACTTTATTCATACGAAATGTTACTGCTGGATCCACCAATGCTACTTTCGTTTTCTCTAAGGTATATGCATTAGTGGGATGACCAGAGCAAGCAATGCTTCGTCTTTCTTAGAAAGATATACAAGTTCTGAAAAGCAAATTCAAGTACTTACTTTGCTTGCCTTTTTTTTTTTTCATCTAGGTGCATGGTATGTCAGGGACCACTTTATTTGGGTCAACTTGAATATTTATGCATGGATATTAAGTTGCATGAAAACTTCTTTCAAGAAATTAAAAGTTCTTGAATCTTTATCTAACAATATAAGTGGTAGAATGATTTTTCCTTTATTTAGATGATAAAAGTTTGAGCAAAACTATTAATAACCCTAATTTCATTACTTCTTAATTTAAGTAATGTATATGGAGATAGCCATTTATAAAAATATTATTGATTTAGCACATGATTTTACATAATAAACTAAATTCAATTAATAATTTCTTAAAAATAAAATATTGGAGATTGATATTGAATATTCCAGTTATTTTCAGTGCTATTAAATCTAACCTAACTTAATAAGTTGACTTGAAATATGATCAACTCATCTCCTAGTTTATGTTGGATGTAAAAGAGTCGATTTTCAGTTAATTAATTCGAGATTTAGTTAAAATTTGTTGAGTGTTTTTTTGTTTAATTTTATTTTTCAAATAATAGTATTTTAATTTTATTTTTTTAACTAGGATGAATCCAAGTTAAATACCTGACCACGACTCTAGCCTTATATTCGAGTTATTTAATAATCATGATTAATTTAGTTCACAAGTGTGAATGCAAAGGAGTGGACATAGCTACAGTTCCACAAGCAAGGAAAGCTTAAACACTGAGAGAGTGCGGTCACCAACCATATCTCTTCTTGTTGAAAAAATTAATTTTTTTTTCAGGGAATCTTTAGCTTACCAGGGCCATAGAAGATCACATACCCTAACAAGCGTATCTTCTTCTTTAACTTCCATTCTCACCTTACATAAAGAAAGCTTCAAGCCTTAATAGAATTTTTGCTCAATGTTCCCTTTACACCAAGGTGATGAGCTGTGCTTCAATATTTCCTCCGATCCCCACCAACAACACAACATCCCACAAGATCTGATTCTTGCTCGATATGCTGCACTCCAAGGAAGTGATACAACCAACAAAATGGAAAATGATCGGCGGCGATTTTTAATTTCCATGGACAGTAATCATGAGGTTGCTAGAGATCATAGTAAAAATAATAATAAGAAGATGATGCATAGAAATATTGAAAGACAAAGAAGGCAAGAAATGACAACCCTTTATGCATCCCTTCGAGCTCTACTCCCTCTTGAGTTTATCAAGGTGAGAAAATTTTATTCTATTCTTTTCTTTGATAGGCCTTGCCTATCGGGTTTTTTTTTTTTTTTTTAATGTTCTTGGAGTTCTATAATTACTAGGGTTTGTTTGGGATTTCAGGGAAAGCGTTCAATATCGGATCACATGAACGAGTCTGTGAATTATATAAAGTATCTCCAAAAGAAGATCAAAGAACTTAGTGCCAAGAGAGATGGGTTAAAGAAATCCCCCAATTTAAGCTTTGATTCCCCAAGTGGAAGTTCTAACAAGTACTCTCCAATTAGTCCAGTAACCCTCCAGCCATATCCAGGTGGTATTGAGGTTGTGTTTGATAGTGATTTTAGGGGGCAAGATTCCCCCCTATCAAGAGTGTTGCAAGTGTTGCTTGAAGAAGGAATCTCTGTTGTTAACTGTGTTTCCACCAAAGTAAATGAAAGATTATTTCATACCGTCCAAACTGAGGTAAAATCAACTGTTGTCAATTGCCAGGTTTAGGGTTTTATGTTTATGCTCTAAATCCAGGAACAACTTGGCTTCAATATTTATAATGTTTTCTTTTCCACAGGTCAATGATCCTGCATGCTTAAATCTATCCGAGCTGCGGCAGAAATTAACCCTACGAGTTGTTTCTTGAACAAGTGATTTGTCCAAGTAAAAATGTTTATGCTTCTTGGATCATTGACATCTTGCACTGTAACAATCTGACTTCCGATTGAAACACTTCTCTCAACATGGTTTCGTTTTTGAGAAACTTAATTTGATGAAAATGCTTGCGAGCATTTTTGAGAAATATTAGAGGTATTTTGTAAATAATTGCTCTTGAAGACTTTTTGGGAGGCATTATATCTGTGCATGCTTATATTTGCACAGGAGCTAAATTCACTACTGGGTTGCTATGCTGTACTTGCTATTTCCTACATGCAGGAGTGCACAATAAATTCTGTTGAAAACACCAAGTATTTTACCTCCTACACTTTTTTTTATTGATATTCAAGAGATTATATGATAAAGATAAGCTCAAACTATTATATTGTAATAATGATTAAAAATACTAGTTCAATAAGGATTCTAAATACAAATTCTTTTAGACTAGGAAACCTTTTTAGAATCATACATTTAAACATGGATGTTTTGCTATTTCTTAAGCTGAGGTTTTATTTGGCAAGAAAATTGAAGGATTGATTCCCACTTGTAAGGGCTGATCATTGCATCTATATGAATTGTATTATTATTATTATTATTATTATTATTATTATTATTATTATTATTATTATTATTATTATATTGACTGTGTGAAAATCTTGTAATTCGTAGGACTAGATTATTGGTGAAAGGAATTTAGGAAAAAACTGAGAAGATTTGTTTCTTTTTACAAGTAATCATATTCAAGTTGTAAGTAAATTTCTAGAGCAGCTTCTACAATATGGGAATTGCTTATTTTGTTGCTTAACCAGAACAAATTTATTTTTGGGTCATAGACTTGATTTGCTTTCATGGAATCATTACATGTGGATTCCTTTTGCTTAGTTAAATTTTACGATAACATCTGTGTCTTCTTTCCTATATATTTTGCTTTGTGTTCTACTATATATATGACCATGTACTCGTTCTTGCAGTAGCGATTAAGAGTCTTGCAAGTTCTATTGAATTCTAAATTAACTGTATTCAAGCAAAGTGGCTAGAGGCTGGAATAGTCTCAAAATTCTTGATTTCAGGAATCCAAACTTCATTGAACAGGACATACTTTGTTTAGATAACACATATAGCATGCAAAGGCTACTTACTGCCTTGAAATAGGAATGGTATCTCTTCAATTGTAATAATTGTTGCTGGGTTAGTTGTAAAGATGCATAATGGCAAATTAATTTGGGGTGCCACCAACCGCAGCCTGAGGTATGGACCAAGGTTTATATGTTGCATGGGGTCTTCCAGCTATGTCTCTGAGTTCTAAAATGCCCGCTCAAAAGATCTAAATCTGCCAGGATTTGATGCCAGCTCAAAAAGATCTACGTACCTGTTAAAATCTACATATTGTATTCTTAGAAGACCTCATTGCTGAGGTTCTATGGTTAGTACCTAACATACAGTCTCTATGCATGGAGCTGCTCCACCTATGAACATTTGAGATGGTGATGATGATGTGTAACCACGTGCTGCATGTAAGCACCATTTTGCATTATTGACATAGCCAATAGGAGTCTTATGCTCTCCAAATTAAATGGCTTGATCTGTAAATATCATCATTTGGTAACTCCTTTATGTTCTGAATTAACTGCAGAATATCTTGTGGACATAAGCATGCTTGCACTTTCTTTCTCATGTACGGTTCACATAACGTCTCATTGCATTCCTGTATCTTTGCCTTCGAAGGTTCATATTTCATTGACTATAATGAATTAAGTTCCCACATGTGTCCCATGTTCACGCTCTAGTTTATTAGTCCTCTTTCTCAGGCGACTTTAATTTAATCTATCTTCTTGTGGGTCTTGGTATCACAGTTCATTTATTTTTATTTTTTAGTCTTTTTCTCCTGAACTAATTTCTGGTTTTATTATTTTTATATTTTTTATTCTGAAATAATAACTAAATGTTTAATGACGGATAAGAATGAGTTGCTATTGTAAAAGTCATGTGACGTTGGGGTTATGAGGGACAAAATTATCCAGGCCCTTTCAGCAATTCTGCCTTTTATCTTGGAAAAAAAGGGGGCTCCCATTCCACTCGGGTGAGTCTAGAATACGGTAAAATGACACTATTGGGCTAGTTCCACTGTTGAATTTATCCAAGCCCAATAGTGTAATTGACATCGACATTATACCGATGCTACTAGCATCATAGTAACTTCCTCTACTTGACACTGGTGTCTACTGATACAATATATATTCTCATAAATTGAGTTATTAGTGACTTTACTTTCTCAGTTGTAGCAAAATCCACATAGGACTGATTGTTCAAGAACATCAATCCAATTTATGATACCTTGAAGCTAACAAAAGCATACAAAACTAGCAGCCTCGTGATTTCATCCCTTCAGCCATATTTATAGAGGAATGATGTGAGGATTGATCAAGTAAATGAAGATTGCTCATGTTAAATTACTAAAACTATAAAGTCCGTTGTCTCTCGGCTATGAGAATGGATTTTCTTTTCTCTTCGGAAATTGCTACAGAATTTTGAATAAGTATTTCTTAGATATATGCTTCACTTAATGGAGGTATAAATGTTCGTATATACATTTTCTAATTACATGGTGCTTCCATTACAAAAAGGTATTTGTGTCCATATATGGAAGAAGGCTTCTATTAATTTAGTGAGGAGCTGACATATTAAAGTTCATATGGATAAGGTCCATTTACATTTCTACTATTTGTTTTGTTCATATCTGGGGTTGCTAGCTGTTGCTGCTGGATTAAGACAACCAATCATATACCTTGTCATACCCACATCTACCATATCTTAGGTTAGTTAGTCTAAGGAATATTATAAGAAAAATATAAGTGGAACATAATAATAATAATAATAATAATAATTTAGTGATCTTGGCTAGCAATCGAAGGGGTGATTGAATGCAATGCACAATGTTTGTTGTTAGTGTACAGATAATAATTTATTAATTCCTTACATTTTATTAGGAAAGCTTTTTTAATTAATGTTTCCATTGTGTTGTAAATTCAAAAATATTTTTTATGTACCTGCAAGCAGCTTTTCTTAACGCGGAATTAGCAACCCAACCTCTTCCGGCCAAGTCTTGATATCTTATTATTATTATTATTATTATTAAGATATCTTGTTGAGATTCAAGTGTTGTTTAATCTATGTTCGTCTTAGAATGAGATACCATGTGAAGCTTTTATGATAGGAAGATAAATTCTATTTGAGAATTACAAGTGCATGGGCAATGACCGTCAAAGAATCATTTCAATTTAAAAATTTAAATTCTTCTAAGATATAATTTATATTATTCTCTAAGATACCTTTTTAAGTGAAAGCTATTTGCACTTGAAACTTGCTCATGCGTACAATATCTTATGCTTAATACTTTGATGTTAAGATTATAAAAATTAACTAAAAAATATTAGAGTTGGTTAATTGTTCATATGAATAGATAATGAATGACGTTACTATATTATTTTACTCATTTAATGATATATTCATCAATTAACCAGTTTAATATAACAAAATACAATACTTTCTACTAAATTTTGTCATGGTGTGCATGGTGTCGAATGACAAGTTTTTCTCCTGGATCAAGGAGGTTTTGGATGTGTTGGGATTAATAATGATATTATGATTAGAAGGGTTTGGGAGTCACTATCTAATATTATAGTTACTAAAAAATCTACCAGTCTACAAGAGTTTGGGTAAGGGGGCTAGTTGTACATGGGGAAAACGCATCACCCTCAGTACACCCCATCTATGGTAAGCTGCATTATTGATTGATTATTTTTTCTAAGTCATGTTTCTATTTGTTAGTCTGTCTAAGATTCAAGAGAGGTTTTTCTCAGTAAGGAGGTCCCTATCTATGTGGGCTCAAGACAGATCACCCTTAGTAAGGAGGACTTTGCTTTATCAGGTTAAAACATAACCATTCTAAAACCTAAATTTTAATGGTGTATTTATTTCTATTTTATACCTTTAATACTTGGGGATATACTTAAGGGTGTGTTTGACAAACATCTTTCTTAGGCCTGTTTTGGTAGTTTTATTACAAGGAAAAATGAGTTTCTGCTAAATAAAGCCTAAAAAAATAAAAAGAATATATATATATATATATATATATATATATATATATATATATATATATATATATATTCTTGCATATGGCCAAAAATCCTAAAGTTATCTAAGCATTCTTTTTTTAAAAAAATCTAAAATACTTTGGCATGGAAAAAAAATTGCATGGATTTTACAAGTTTATAAAATTCCAAAGGATTTTGGCCTCCATTTTAAGAATAATAAAAAAACATTATTTTGTTTCTTTTAATATATATGTGGGATTATAACTTATACACAAGATGTATTTCTGGTTCTAAATAAAAAGATAGTTTATTTTATTTTTATGTTGGTGTCGCACGTGTGCGGCTTCGCGACGATCATCCTCCTCGGTATGAAATAGTCGGGAATGGTGCAAGAGAAAAGGACAAGAAATTCTTGTATTTTATTAGTAAAAAAGGAAATGGGAGTTGCCATGCCACCTAACATTTTGGTTATTAAGAACCCTAACTAGTCTTAGAGTTCAGGTAAGGGGACTAATTGCATAAAGAGAATGTATTAGCACCCCAAATATATCTTACCTAGAGTAAGCTGTATTGTTTATCTGTCTGATATAAACTGTGAAAATATTGTGTTTTCTAACTGTTGGTTTGTTTATGGTTGAAGAAAAGTTCTCGGTAAGGAGATCCTTATTTTATCAGGTTAAAAACCTAATCATTCTAATGTCAATATAAAAATAAAATGAAATATCTTTTCATTTAATATCAAGAATACATCTTACGTATAAGTTTGTAATCCCACATATTAAAAAGGAAAAAAATAAATTTTTAAGTATTTTTGAAATATAGGCCAAGTTTTCATGGCTTTAATAAACTAGTTATTAAATCCCAATATATATGCAAATACATATTTTTTAATTTTTTTATGGAAATACTAAACGATATGATTTTTTATATTTTTCAGAGACTTGGCCGTACGCAATTAAAATATTTTGTTAATAATTTTTTTTATCCTTTTATCTTTCCCTTTTTTTATTATTTATTTAACATAAAGTAAAAAAGTAATAAAAAGAAAATGAACACATATACACTTTCTTCTCTTTACTATATAACCCATACACCCATACAATTACAAATATAAACTATAAAAATTCAAATTTTAACAATAATTTAAATACACATATTAAACATCTAAAAATTGTAAAATTGACTGTGCATGGTCTTGAACTGGAGCTGGAGAAATGAGAGGTTGGTGCAGGTTTGTTTCTGGCTAAGCAATGGGGTTGTCGTAAGGATGATAATGGCTAACCTTGTATAGGTGTGGTAAGCTGAGAGAGGAGAGTTTGGAAGCGAGGCTGGTTGAAAAAGTTGAAATGGTAGAGGGGGGTTTCGGCTGGAAGTGTGGGTGGCGGTTGGTGTAAAGAAAATAGGTTGGGGTTTTTTTAATGGCTCCCCCATTTTTTGTATGGTAAAAACACTTATTTATAGGCAAAAGTTTGTTATTTTTAATTTCTTGGTCTCCAAAAAACTTGGTGACCAAGTAACCTAACAACAAATCAGTCCTTCATGTTTTTTGTTTTCACATTTGGTACCTTTGTCCAAATATTTTTTTCTTATATTTTTCTTATATTTTTATTTTTTTAAAAAAGAGCAACACCAACATTGACTTGAAAAACGTGCTAACTGAACACGTAGAAGAAAAAAAAGCTGAAAGTGACGCAAAGACGTCAAAAACATGTTTTTTTTTTGTTTTTTTGTTGTTGCTATGTCTTAGTTTTTTTAAACTGTTTCAAAAATGGGGTAAAACATTGGGTAGCAACAGTTGACATTATAATGATTAGGTTTTAACTTGTTAAGAGAAATATCGCTACTTTTCTTAAACTCTTGATAGACTAATGGTTAAAAAAATACAAAATTACCTTAGTTTACATCAGATAAATAAACAATGCAACTTACCTCAAGTAAGGCGTACTAGGGGTGCTAATATCTTCTCTTTATGCAATCAATCTCCTCACCCAGACTCTGAGGTCAGTTGGGTATCCTAATGACTAAAATATTAGGTAGTGACTCATATTTCCTTTTTTTATTGATAAATGACAAGAATTTCTTGTCCTTTCACCCATATTATTCTCAATAATCTGGATTCAAGAGGATAATCCCGCAACGCCGTATACATGTGACACACATTATAGAAAATTTTTTGGTGCTTTTCAATATATTACCTTCACAAGGCCTGATTTGTGCTATGTTATGAATAAAGTATTTAAGTTTATACATGGCCCCGCTGAAGCTCGTTGGGATGCAGTCATGCATATTCTATGCTATTTAAAGGCCACAACTTTCTATGACCTACACATCACTCGTAGTGCATCTCTATCTCTTCATGGTTTCACTTATGTTGATTGGGCTAGCAATGTTGATGATAAGAAATCTACAGATGAGTATCTTATGTTTTATGATACTACCCCTATCTCATAGAAATCAGGGAAACAACATATTGTTGCTCGTTCTTCTATACTAAACCTTAATACAAGGCTTTAACTGATGGCATTGCTGGAATTTCATGGATTTCTTCTCTATTTTCAAAGCTTCAGTTTTCTAATGTTTCTATGATTATGCTATGATGAGATAACTTGGGCTACTTATCTATCAGTCAATTTTATTTTTCATGCTCGCACTAAGTATGTTGATGTCAACTATCACTTTGTTCGTGATAGAGTTGCAAAGCATGAGATTCAGGTTCGCTTCATTTCTTCCAAGGATCAGCTTGCTAATGTTCTTAATTACTAAGCCTCTCTCTTATGCAACCTTTGCTTATTTGTGGTCCAAGCATTGTGTGGAAGCTCCGCTTTCAGCTTAAAGGAATATATTATAGAAAATACATTGCTGAATCGTCGGATACAAATATAAGAAATTATGTTTACCTTGTACATCTTACAACTTAGATCATGTGTAGGGCTTACATTGTTAATATTATACCTAAATCTAATTATATAAATAGAGAGGATGGGTAATATTGTTAAGCATCCAAACACTTCTTATACCTTAACTCTTATTGTATGGTATTTGCTTTGGGCAATAAAAGGATGTCCTTCTGTCCCAGGCAGCAAGTTTCAACTTGAGATAACAAGCAAACACATAGAAACTACTCGGATTTCATTAAATTCTTTTTTGTAATATTCCTACTGTTTCACTTGGAATCTTCTATATCTCTCAAACGCAACTTTGGGTTTACTTTCTCTTTTCATGTCAAGGAGGGAGTAAATGGAAAGTAATTCTGAAAATCTAGAATAAGATGCAGAAATGGGATTTCTTAAGTTTATATGGTCAAGAATCCATGTGATTCAAGTCTTTTAAATTTAATGCATCGATGATATTGTGATTATCATTGTATTTCTGAAATTATCTTAGGATTAGTATAAATACGTGTTATGAAAGTAATGACCCTTGAGTACTTTAAATCCATGGTTATTTATTTCCTCTAGGATGATAATAATGTATGTAAGTTTGTGACCTTCCCTCAATCAAGTAAATTATTAATTACTAACAAGGTTTAATTTCTTAAAATTCTTTCTGCTTAGCTATATGATTCTTGTTGCCACTTTTGGCTGCTTGGTGCTTTTCTTTTCTTTTTTAATCTGGCTTATCAAAATAAATAAATAAAAACTATATGATATCTCACCTTCTCCGAAGATGGGAAATTAAGTGGAGAATGCTGTTTGGAAGAGAAAGCTTCAGTACATCAATAGCTCCTTAAAGCAATCTTAATAAAACTAAACTAAAGAAAATAGCTTCTAAAAGCAGCGAATGAACTTGCAAAACAAAATTAAAGCAAAGAGCTCCTAAAAGCAGTGCATGAACTTGCTTATCACCTAATTTGTACCGACTATACGTATACTCTTTTTTCTTTTCTATGATAAACTATATGTATACTCTTGTTGCAAGATTCTAAGTTCCAA
>Ga0307517_10004750_pt1 | contig 20757 bp, 18 predicted proteins | sample 23_EM_MG_FD_194515 | JGI IMG/M metagenome (GOLD analysis project Ga0307517, IMG submission 194515) | Populus trichocarpa ectomycorrhiza microbial communities from riparian zone in the Pacific Northwest, United States - 23_EM | ecosystem: Host-associated > Plants > Roots > Unclassified | place...
GCTCAAGTTTACTCGCAGTGGTCAAAACCAGTCGGTTTCAAGCTGCCAGAAAGCTCAGAAACATGAACCTGTTTTGAAAACAGTTGGAAAGCCCCAGCAGATTGGAGAAATGAAGTGGCTTCCTAAAGTGGGCAGTTCAGTTGCAGATCGTGAATATTTCAGATGCAATGTTAAAGATCCACCTTGTTATGAAAATCATGCATCTCTTCATCCAAAGACTTCTCAAGCGTTAACACATAGCAGTGTGAAACAGAAGGTACAGAAATGGATGTTATCCAGAAAAGGAGATCGAAACTTAATTTCCTTCTCATAATGTGGTCACAAAAGAATTTTACATGGTTGATGTTTCTTGCGTTAAACTGAGTTGCTGACAAAGTTTTGCAGGCTGCTGCGGACATCAATCTTCAATGGGAATGCAAGGAAGAGAATGAGCTACTCAGCCCAGTGTCAGTACAAAAGGAACTACCATCAATAAACAAGGGTACAAAGAATCAGTTATTTCATCTATGAATAACAAAGCAACTTTCTTGATTTATAATTTTTAGATTTGTAGTTTAACCCAAATTAATGCCAATCTTACAATGGACATGGTGTCACCTCCCAGCAAAACAAGAAGAAGAAGAAGATGCATCAGCTTCAAGCACCGTTTTGAGCACAAATGTGGAGGAAGACTCTTTGCTCTCAGCTTTCTTGTGCGACTTGTTAATTAAATCATTGATTGAGAAGAAGAGTGTTGCTGGTTTCACAGAGTTACAGGAGATGATTGTGCCTGCTTTTTCTCAGCACCTGAAAAACAGAAGGGTCTTATGGCAAAACATGCAGCTACTTTTTGATTGTGTAAACGAAGCCATAGAAGTATACAGAAGGAAGAACAGAAAAAAGCAGTATGCTCAAGAATTAATAGGTCTGAAAGAGCTCGGAAAAATCATCTGCGACCAAATTTGCTCATGTGGAAAACAAAACGCAGACGAACAAATAAATATTGACGTCACTAGCATAGTAGAAGATGGCTATTATTTGCAGCAGCTAAATAGGAGGATAGGGATAGAGATAGGAGATGCAATCTTGAATGAAATAATTCAGGAAGTAATCGATTTATCTTTTCAGTAAAGAATCGTTGTAATTACTTGGCGAAACAGAAACCATCACATAGCAACAGAACCTTCCGTCAAAAATTACAAGGAATCCAGCGTCAGCTAGTTCAACTGGCTAAGCTTCAGGAGTTCCCATGGCAGCATAAACTTTCAATTTGTTTTCACAAACATCAATAAAAACTAATGGAAAAGTGGTACAATTTATCAAGCAATGCAGAGTGCAAAACAAAGTTGAATTTGTCTCATAAATGGGAAAAAAACCAAGTGGTTATGGATCGCATATGCATAAACTGCGAACAAGATCCATTCAGCCAGGATAAACCACAAATTATCAAGATCCATCAGCGATGAGTAAGTACAAATGATAGAAACAAAACGCGGATAATAACCACATTGATTATTAATTAACAAAAACTAAATGGTGTACGAAACTTACACCGTGGATTACAATATTGAGCTGTTGTTATCAGTTTTTTTTTTTCAAATTTATTTGTTAATTTTATTTTTAAATATTATGGTGGTTGAAAATTTAATTTTGTAATTTGATTTTTTTATTTGATTTTTGTATAGAATTAGCATGATTTGTAAGTTTATTAGGATAAAAGTTGTCTCGATTTACAGGTTTGGTAAAATATTTTTATAATTAAATTTGATTTTTTTATAATTTATTTTTTTCATATAATTAAAATAAATAGTTAAGAGAAAAGTCATGTTGTTAAAATTTATAAAGTAAGAAACACTAAAAGGAATGGAAAAATTATTATTCATCCACACTCATTGTATAGTAAATAAAGTGCTTTGCTTCTTCTTCTTTTTTCCTTTTGCTTCTTTTTTTTGTTTTTTTTAAATGTTTTTTGTAGATTTTATCTTTTAATATTGGGATAGTTGAGAATTTAGTTTCGTATTTTTTTTTCTTTTTATTTTGTCTTTCTATAGAGTTAATGTGGATTGTGAGTTTGTCAGGGTAACCCTGATTGCCCCGGTTTACGGGTTTGATGGTGTGTCTGTTTTTTTTAATTGAACTTGAATTCTTTTATCGTCTATTTTTTCTTCTATAGTTAAAAAAAATTTGTTTCAGAGAAAAATCATGTTACTAAACTTTATAAAGTCTATGGACCTGTTCGTAAGTTTAACAGGTTGACCTGATTCATGGTCTGGCAAGTTTAACTTTTTTTTAATTATTTTTTTAAAAAAAATTCATCCTTATACATTGAATTAAGTGAGAATTTAATTTCATAATTGGTTTTGTTTCGCTTTCTATGAGATTATTGGGGTATCATAAAACATCTTGGTATTGGGTTGGTGCAATCGTCTATTTTTGTTATCATATAGTTAAATAAAAAATAGTTTAAAAACAAATAAATTATAATCTTAGTGGAGTCCATAACCTGGTTCATAGGTTTGACGCACTAGCCTAGGTTATTATATTCACAAGTTTGACAAGTTTACTCATCGACCATATATGTATTTTTTTTGTTCATTTAATTGTTTTTAATTTATTTTTCTTGATTTTATCATTCAATATTGGATTGATTGGGGAATAGACTGCATGATTTATTTTTGTTTGCTTTCTATTGGGTTATTAGTCTCAAATAAATATTTATTTTTAAGTTAGTATTTAATTTTTCGAGTATCTATTTTTATCATGTAATTAAATAAAAAGAAGTTATTAAACCCAATAGAATTCATGAACCGAGTAACGCGAGAACCGGGGTCGATCCAATCTTTCATTGTCTCAATATTTTTTTTTAAAAGATTGTCATGCTAAAAATTTTCTAAAAGTTAAAGTTATGTTTTTACCGGTCATCAAAATTATATTTAAATTTATAAAATTAATCGAATTAAATTAGATTAGTTTACAATTATTTAATTAAAAATTTGAGTAAAATTAAAAAATTGAGTAGAAAAGTTTTAAAATTGACCCTTTAATAACATTACCAGGAAATTTCCGTGCTCTTTAACATTTTTGTTTTTTTACATTTTAAAAAAAATTAATCCTATCGCGACCACGACAGAACGTGGCCCAATAGACTAGTAGAAACTAATCACTTTCTATTAGGGGGTGTGATCTTGGAGGTGCCAAAACCTTTGGGATCGTCACCCAGACCACAACGCGTACGTGCAAAATATATCCATCTAGGTGGTGGCCCAATGGTAAGAGCTTGGGACCAAGAGGTTTGTTCCCTCTGTGGTCTCAGGTTCGAGCCATGTGGTTACTCATATAATGGCCACTGGAGGCTTACATGATCGTTAACTTCAGGGCCCGTGGAATTAGTCGGGGTGCGCGCAAGCTAGCCCGAACACCCACGTTAAACTAAAAAAAAATAAAAAAAATATACCCACTGTGGCACCATTAGAGCATCCACATTGTTGCTCTCTAACTAAGCTCTTCAGCTATAATAGCTAGCAAATACATGTTTTACCCGCAGCATTGATGCTCTCCAAAGGGCTCTCTACTTAGGCCTTGTCTACACTACTCGCTAGCACTCTCTAGTTTTGGAGCTGCAGAGAGGGAAGGAAGACGTGATTCGCGGGTTTTGGCAACTCTCGCCTAGAATGTAACTTCTCAGCTTCTGATGTTAACAAAATCCCTTGAACCACAGATTTTAAAGCACGTCCAGCAGTTGAACCAGCACAGACCAAGAACCCAAATAAATGAAACAAATGCTCACTATTACTAGCCAAAACAATCCCAAAAACCACAGGCAAAAGTGCACAAGAAACCTCAACAGATTCTTCCTTGCAAGTTATCAAGAAAGCAAAATTAGCAGAAAAAAATGATGTTGTTGCCCCAATAGCTTGATTAAAAGACACAGGCAAGTACATTAATGAAGTATGTCAAGAACTTGGTCATTGGTGGTGTTCGACACGGTGGTGCCGTCCATTATTCTTGGGTTGCTGATTCTCCTTGTTGCCCATGCTTGCGCCTCCACCATCCTCCTAGGCTTCAAGGGAAAAAGGGGTTTTCACCAAAAAACTTCAATTTAGGCTTGGTTGTTGGTACTGAATCTCAGACCCATCAACCAGAGCATCACTATTGAATCTTCTCTGTACCTCTATGTTGCTATTTCTAGGTAATATTTACTTTATGAAGAGATCTAATATTCTTCAACAGAGAAGAAGAAGAAGAGAGCATCGTTTTTCTTGAAGCACACTGTGAAGTGAAAATGGGGATTTATCTGGCAAGGCATAAACAAGCGGAGGAGAAACATAAACATAATAATAAAACATTCATGACTCTATATTTTAGAAAACATGAACGTAATAATATTTTTTAGCTAACTAGTTAAAATAGCTATTTAGCTAAAATGCAAAGAGCATGAAAAGTGTTTGCTGACAAGAAAAATGTTTCTAGGTTTTCGGATCTTACTGTTCTCCCAGCACACCCAAAACTTTCCGATTGCTTCTTTGTTTAAGTTTCACGTTTTATTTTTCTTCGTCTCCAATTTGAATTCACTCTCTCCTTTTCTTCGTTACCCAAAGCCACCCCGTTTCAGCATATTGCCGACGAAGGAATGAGTCTGAAACCAGGTTTCAGAGCTGTTACAACATTATGCAATTTCAATATCTCACCCACAAAAGGCAGAGAAGCACCAGTTGACCCTGATTGAACTAATCTAACAAACGCCCGGAACACTAATCTAACATGTCAACCCTGATTGAACTGACTGCAATGAACACGTACCACTTTGGCTGTTTAACTCTAGTTCATATTTTAACTTTGAGCTCTATGGTACATTTTAGATATTTCATATTCTTGATTTTTATTTTGCAAAGTCATAACAGTGTGTCCATGCAATGTGACTTCTCTCAGAATATTATCCAAAACAAAAACATGGATCTATGGCCTGATTAAACCACAAACCAATGCACATAAAGATTACAGAAAGATGTAGGAATACGACTTAAAACTCTATTCTATCACGGTAAAGCTTTAGAAAACAGTTCATCTTTGTAATACAGATAAAACATTGAAGAGATTTTGAAAGGGATAAATTGTTAACTACCGAGTTTCCCTATCCTCACCAAATTCCCCATCTTCAAGATCCTCAAGATCACCAGTTCTACGAGAACTATTTCGGTGGTCTCTCTTGTGTCTCTTGTGCCTGCTTTCACTATCTGACTCAGGAGTGGAAGCATGCTGTGCCAATTGTTGGGAGAAGAATGGAGGAAATGTTCCATTAGAGCTTTAAGTGAATGGATTAGCCAACAAATTACAAGTGAAGCCAAGCATTTATCGCATGATAGGGGGGGGAAATGCATACCCTTCTTGATTTTTTGAGGTCGCTGCTGCTATGTCTGTGTGAACTCTTGGACCTATCCTTCTCGCTTTCATCCAGATCATCCACAGCATTTTGATGCCTCTTCCTCTGTTTCCTGCTATTGTCACTCCCAGATCTTTTCTTATCACTACAAACTTGAGTTTCTATTGTATCATCAATTTCAACATCTTCTTCTTCCTTTCTTGTTTCTCTATCATGCCCCCTCTCCTTTTCCCTTCTATGTTTTGCTTTCCTCCTTTCTCTTTCCTCCCTCTCTTTTTCCTTTTTTGCCTGCAGAATATTAAAACCAAAAATTTACTTGAATATCCAAGTTTATTTATTTTACATATCCACAAGTTCCAGGCAGGAAGTGACAAGAGTTCACATATGTAGCAGTCATGGTTCAAATATCAGTTCTTACATACAAGAACCCTGGTTTTGTTTAAGGCAAACAGCAGTGTACTAAATCCATTATTTACTTGAACCCCTGCCTGAAATCATCCACGAAGTAAAACCATTAATGGTCCAGTAAAGCCTACACAATCTATCTTCAACTGTTTTACCATATTGAGGACATATCATATCCAAATTCTAAATTTCCAAACCAATTTCAACTACTTCGACTTCAATTCTCTAGGCAACTCTGTGAAACTGAAAAATATAAAACTTCTTGATTGTGCAGTCACTAACCTTCTATATGATCAAACTATAGCAGCCAACTCTCTAACCCTAATACCACAAGGAACAAAGCTTGCCACAGAGTTCAGAACCTAGTTTGCTCTTTCACCAAAACTAACAGTGTCAGCAGAGCAAAACACAAACACGTGTGCAAAAACATTATCTAATCACAGTGATCATAATCTGACATATAATTCTAGAGAAACATCAGTATCATAATTCTATGTTCACAAATTGCAAAATGTTCATACCATCTACAAGCTAAGAAGTCATAAGATCACAGTAGTACTCTGCACAGACTTCTATTTTATATATTTCCATAAAAAAATATCTAAAGGAAAAATAAACACATTTCAAGTTTTGAACATTGCTTAGAGGCACTTGAAATTGTTTCATACCTTTTCCTCCTTTCGTTTCCACTCATTCTCTTTCTCCTGATCTTTCAGTTGAGATACATATTCCTCAAATATCTCTCTACAGAAGCCTTCTTCACCAATGGAACTAAAAGACAGCATCAAGCAAAATGATATTATGAATAAAGCAAAGCTCAGATAATGGACAGTTCTCAATGTTGATGTGCCACGTGTTCACAAATAAGACATACAGGACCAAAGATAAGATATAGCATGGAAATTAATGATTGTGACTTATAAAACACAATAAAGTTGAAGTGAATCCATAAATTAAAAAAACAAAATGTATATCCTAGCAAATCCCAAAAGAAAAATTATGTTTCAGGAGGGGGGGGTGGATTTCTTGACATGTTTGTAAGCAATTAAAACCATTGCAGATGCATATATCATAGACTCTACTTATTATCAATTTGGCAAGTAATACCTGTATTCTCGGCTACCATCAAAGATTTCCTTGCAGCTCTCCCACTTAGAAGATGCAGTAATATCCTGCAACAAAGCAGAGGATCAGATGGATGATGGGATGAAAATGCCCCTAATTAACCATCCAATACAAAGAAAGTTAATTGAGAGAGCGATACAAACCTTAATAGACTGTAGTAGAATGAGAAAATCATCCTCAAGACGTTTACGCTTCCTGGCTTCTTTCTCCTCCTTTTCCCTGGCTCTTTCCAGCAATTCATCAAATACCATCTGCAAAGAGGTAAATCAAGCATCAGATCATAGTAGCACATGATGAATGACTATAAGCATGCCTAGCTAGCCCCCCCACCCAAAAAAAAAACACAAAAGGCAAGCGAGAAAAAAAATTCCCTTAAATATATAACCAGGTACACCATAGTGTAGTTCCCAATTTCCAGATCTAGATATTATTCACCTTCGAATTGGGGCAGTACCACATTTTGAGCAATGTCTTTGGAAATGACACTCATTGTTGGTCCAATTGATCACATTCAAACAATTGCCGAGCAGTCTGGTGACATCAAACAAGGACAATACACAACCCAGCGAAAATTCTAATTTCTAACAATTTCTTTCTTTTTCCTTTCCTTTCCTTTTTTTCCTGTTCTTTTTCTTTCTTTCTTTCCTTTTTTTTTTTTTTGTCTTTTCGATCAGATGCCAGAAATTACGATTACAAATAATAGAAGAAACTCAAAAGGAACATGTAATCCACTGAAACATGGAGAAAATGACCTTGTAAAAGACAAGCATGCCAAGTCACCTTAAGAAACAAGCATTAACTATTATGTGAACATACAGCACCTTTAGGTTCACATCTGATATATGTGGAGAGCCAACATCCTCGATAATAGCAACCTTCAAATCTTCAAGTGTCCAGGTTGATGCCAACGGAACCTGAAAGTTAAAAGTATATTAGACATCTAAGAGAACAGGATAAGTGAAAAGAAGATGACATTTCCAGGTTATACCTTTTTCAACTTTACAACATCCTTTATCCGAGTTTTGTCCTCATGATACTGTAAAAACAAACAGGATTGCAAATTTGTGAGCACCAGAACATCAAATCAAAGAAAATCGATTTTCCAACCAAAAATTGTCGAGATTTAAATCAATTTGTGACCTTCCCATAAACAGTATAGTAATCATGTAAAACAGGTAGCTAGACATTCTGGGTTTTCACTGCAGAGAAGTTGCTGCTTGTCTCTTACATTTAAACCCAAATTCCATGGGCTCAACTTCATTTAAGGAAAAATATCTCAATACTAAACTATTTAGTTTCAAAAAACTAATTGGCTCTATAAACTAATAAACCACATTTGTGGAGATCAGAGTTAATTCTGAAGACAAATATAGCAGGTATAACAAAGAAAATGCTGAAACATCAAGAATAAAACAAAATAAAACAAGTTCCCACAAAATCTAAAGTTCATAACAGTATATTTTGCTCAATTCAACATGCATATTTTGCTGAAGTCAACATGCTTTCCTTGATGAAAAAGCCAATTATCATGATACCTAAAACACATGGTATAATTACCTGTTTCTGTAGCTCCTCAGCGACATCTTCAAACAAATCTTTTGGAGTTGAACCTGAGTTGTTTGAAGCAACAGCCACATATGCAGGTAAATCTTTAACCTGAATGACAAATTAAAGTAAAAATATGAAAATGCATCCCCCAACATGAAACAATGCTCTGCTTAACAAAACCAAATATACAATTCCCAATAATAAAATGGGACGCGCACACACACACAGAGAGATGCTTATCAAAACGAAACCAAGGTAGGTTAATAACCTTCAGGTGATAATCACGCCAGTTAGTTTTGGCAGTAAGAGTGCCTGCAGCAACATGTTCTTCAAGTAGCTTGCGGAACTCATCACGATTTTTACGCTCTGCCTTTCTCAGTTCTTCCTATTTTCATCAATATGGGGATAAGAATATCATATAAAACAAATCAAAATACTTCGTCCTCACAAAGGCTAACAGATAATAGCACCTTATGTATCTTCCTTTGCTCCTCTTCTTCCTTCTCCAAATCATGTAAATAATCCTGAGACACCGTTGTAAAATTAGCTCCCTATACTCGTAGAAATGTTACTTCTAAATGAAGATTGGCACCTGAAAAATTTCTATGCGATCAATTTTTTCAAGACGTGAACATCTTTCATCAGCTTCTAACCGATCTTGTACTTTTCGCCACTGGGTGCTTGCCTACAGAGGGAAAATGATGGATAAGTAAGAAGTTGCATTGCCAAAGGAAACCTGAAAAACTGAAATCAGCTTTGCGAAAAGAGTGCCTTAATGAATTCGCATGATTCCAGAAACTGCCTATATTCCATAATGTTCCTCTTGCGCTGCTCCTGTGCCTTTGCTCGTTCCTAGTCAAAATCCCAATTAAAGTTTCAAATCGCAACTTCATATATTGCTACTGTCAGTTACTAGACTTCAAACAGGAACAAGTATGCAGCAGAACATAAAGGCTACTGTGACCATAATATTTATATAATAACAAACTCCAAAGTGCATATATAAGAGCATTGTCTACATGTATTGGCCACTGGGTAACAATAATACAGTGAGATATCTCCCTGGACATCAGGTCATGCCCTCTAGATTCTATTGCTCTTGTTGCTCATGTAAAGCCATCTCAGATGATTCGACAGTGAATCACACAGCATCAACAAATGTACATTACTAATAGTGTACTAAATTATTAGGATGGATGTTATAAATAGAGGATAGAAAAATGAAGCTAGCAAAATTTACCTTTTCTTCAAGTTCCTGCAAGTAGGTTTCAATCAGATCCTTACGGTCTCTTTCCCGTTCAACAGCTTTAAACCGCTCATCGTTTTCAAACAAAGTCACTGCTTTGCTAAGCAATATTTCAAGCATTCAAGTACAAAAGAGAAATTATTAAGAAAACAACCATTCTATAAGTAGCAAGTGGCAAATGAATTAGAAATAAAAATTTAAATGACATCAGAAAATGCAAACCTCAATCTAATTGATGCTGTCAGCTCTTTGGACTCCTGCAAAGGATTCATGTCAAAACAAAAGAAAAGCAAACTCTTATAGAAATATCACACATCTTTACAGACATAATCGAAGAAAGAAATTCAAAAAACTTACTTCTAGCATGTTCTTGAATTCTTCCCGTGCTTTTTTCTGTTTAATCCTCCTTTCCTCAGCTTCCTGTTTTCTCTTTTGACCCAAGAACTGAAACAAAAAGTTAGTATCATGATAATAACATTTTTAATGCAAGCGTGATAAAAAGCTAGACACTGGTTCCAGAAAGCATCAAACAAATTATTGAATTGCAATTTTTTTTAGGAAGAATAAAATGTTGGGTTAAAACTTAAAGAACACCAACTGTAAGTATTTACCTCATTAAATGCTTGCTTTCTCTCTCCAAGTGTTTTTAATGCACCATATCTTTTATCATTAATTATTACTCTCATGGCCTGATATAATCAGCAGCAAAGTCAGGAACTTCCAAATGCAGGAGACAGAGAATCACATACAATGTGTTGAATTACCTGGTCCCATGTCCATTCAGGCCCAACATTTGCAGATTCCAGAAGTGCTTTAAATAAATTTTTTGCTTCCTAGAAGGGGGGAAGGATAAATTTACAGTCAAAATGTTAATACCAGAGAAGGCACAATAAGAGAAACTTGAGTCTATAAAATACATACCAGCTTATCAGCATAAAGTAAGGGCTCATGATTAACTGCTTTCTCTTCCAATGGAACATTGTTAACCTTTTCATCTATGACCACCTCCTTTTCAGCTTCCTGAAAGGCATAAACCACATCAAGTTGCTAGTAAAGCAAGTCGAGTATGTTTCCAGACTGATAATCTTAATGGTGACAACTACCTCTTTGTCTTGTGCGGGAGCTTCATCTGCTGAACTAGGTTTATCTTGATCTGAAAAGTTGTTCCTAAAACAATTTAACAAATAAGTGCACCTAAGATAAGTTCTACTCTGTTTCTTATGAAATAGGTAAAGAATACAATACATTGGTGCAGTTATGGTGTTCACCGCTGTGGCAGTGACTTCAGCACTTTTTGGAACATCAGCAACAGGAATCTCAATTGTCTGAACTTCATCTGCATTGGTCGTCATGGAAGATGACATGACAGGTAAGGTCGATGATTCAGAAGCTAACTGCGACTGTGAATTACCAGCAGCAGCAACAGGTATAACAAGAACCGGACTCGATGGTGCCCCTTGAGCTGTAGAAGCATCTACAATTGATGGTGTCTTATCCGCGGATGGAGGAACAGAAGTAGAGGCATGAGAATTAGTAAAGACTTCTGATTGTTTTTCCATGGTAGATGTATTTTCTACTCGTGCACGGGCCAACTGGAAGCAAGTATTTAAAACAATAGTGGGATAAATATTCAAGTTTTTCTTTTAAGAAAAGATAAAATTTAAAAAGAAAAAGAAAAGAAAAGAGGTTGGTGCAGGAGAAACCTTCAATTCTTCTGGGATTTCCCATTTTGACTGCTTGGTAACTTTATTGTAGTAATATCTAGACGATTCATGGACAGAACAGCACCCAAAACATAAAAATAGCTTAGTTGCTTACTCGCTTTACTGAAAAGAGAATCTCCATATAAAAGATTATGAATAAATAGCTTCAAGGAAAGTAGATTAAATTACACACTTTCGTCCATCAGGACTCTTAAACTCCTTCCAGTCAGTTGATGCATCTGCCCTCTATATTGGTAAAATAAATAAATCAATGAATAAAAGAAACACCATCTGATAAGTACTACTTTGAAAAGATAAATAGATGAAGTACTCAAATAAGAATACTTATGAAACAGAAAGCTTAGTCCCAGAGAAAATTTAATTTTGCTTTAATCTATTCAGAAAGCATTTACAGAATTCGATAATTCTTATACAGAATTCGATAACAATAAAATGCTTAAAACCCTCTTCCCAAAATAAAGGATGGAACAGCATGGAGGGGGATAAGTGCTTTCAGTGATACCCAAGCTTCAATCCCACTTCAGTACCTCTCACTTTCTCATTATTCCACAAAATGCTTTGTTTTCACTAAGCTATATTCACTTCACCAACATGCTTCTTTCATGAATAATGAACACATGCAAAAACCAAAAAGGAATAAAAAAAGGAAACCAACAGTATCATACATTCCAAGAAGTCTAAGAAACCATCATAAAAAGCATCCATGTTCAAGTAATCTAATAAAAAACAATCTGTGTTTCCTTCTTTTGCAATTGGTTTCACGAAATTAGAGGAATAATGAATTCTTTCTAGAGGCACAGGATAAAAAAAGACATTTAAGGCCTCGAATGGGAGTTCAGGATATCGGGCAGACATTTAAGGCCTTGTAAGGATGTTTTTCTTATGGTCAAACATGTCAAGAAGTTTTCTTGTTAGTGCATACTAACCAAGTAAAACAACAGTTTCACTCAAATAAATCCATAACAATCGGTAAGTAACACGAATGACAGGAATTACTACCATTCAAGCTATAAAGTAGGTAGTGCAAGCAGCAAAGACCCACAGCATATCCTACCTCTCATAGAGTAGCACAGCCCGTACCTGTCAGCAGCTTTAAAGCTATGGGAGTCATAACAAGGTATTTTTTAATATAACAACAATCAAAAGGGAGTTCATGTACCATTCAGCCTAATGAGAACAGATAACAAGGAAAAAAATTTATGATACCATGGAAATACTTATCACAAGAATACCTTGAAAGCACATGTGTGGGAATTGGACTAGAAATAGTGGGGAATTATGGGAGAGTATATAAGCATCTTCAAATATATTAAAAGCACATTAAACTCACAATTTTTCCAAAGGATATTTACTGAGCTACACAAAAACATCATACTCAACCATGTGATATACTGATAGCCTAAGTATCGGGCATTGCTAATTAGTACTGGAAAAGCATTCAAAAAGCAAAGTCATTTTGCAAGCATAATCCAAATGATCAAAAAGAGAAACTGGGCAAGCAAGCAGGGCAGAAGAGAGAGAGAGAGAGAGACATTTACTTGAAAAAACATTTTGGACAAAAGATAAAGGAAGTACCTTTCCTTTTTCTTTCAAATGTCTAGACAAATGATTGTGTTGAGCAAAAAAAAAGTATAAATAAATGGTGAAGATGGAAGAAGAAAAGAAACAGGAGAAGCAGCAGCAAAGTTTCCTCCAATTACTAAAAAGATTAGGCTGTGTGATGGTCAGAATGTTCAAAACACTATTAGCGATTGTCAATTCATGGGACCATATCTTTTTGGACCAAGTTTACCAATTTTATAAAACAAAACATCAGATACAAAAAGTCAAAAGTAATGGTTGCCTGCTTGAGAAAAAAAAAAAACCCAACCTTAATGGCGAGCTAGAGAGGCAGGTTTCATTTACCAAACTTGTATAAAATGTACCAAGTGATCAGCTTGCGATTGGGGAAGAAATCCATATAACAAGTAATTGTCATATTAAAGCCCAAGCAAATTGTGCTGACATGAAGGGATGCATAAACACACAGTTCCACAAAATTTTTAAGCCATAAAGCTACAACTTATGAATAATTCAAGAGGCTAAACAACAGCAGCAACTCGAAATCACCTCAATTGGCGTCAGCAACTCATAAGGCTTCTCCCAACTAGATTGCCTTGTCCTCTTATTGTAATAAAATCTGGATATCAGGAAAAAAGAGTAATAAAATAAACAAAAAAGTAAATACAACATCAAAATGAATTGTTAACAGCAATGCATTATCAAAAGAAGTGATTCAAGTCGGGGTAGACCGCTCACTGCCCACTTATACCAAAAACAAATAAAACCCAATAAACTAATCTGACAGTGTTGTATTATGCACCTACAATCACCAGCACCACTAGGAAACACATACCTCCTTCCATTAGCAGATGTATGTTCTTTCCACTCTGTCAAGGCTTCTTCAGTCGGCTTAGGCTGGATACTTGTTGCCTGGAAATTTATGCGGTGCCAACACCAAGATAAGACACATAAAGAACTGTTGAGATTGCAAAGGAGAAAAGGTAATGTAGAGCAACAACATAAAAAAGAGACGAAAATGAGAGGGTTCTTCCAACCCGAACATTAGTAGTGGTAACTGAAGATTGTTCGCCATTGCGCTGTATAGGTGTAACTGGTGCAGTGTTATGGTTCATGGATGATGCAGGGTGTCCTCCAGTGGGAATAGGCTGTGCATGCATTTGAGGCATGGGCTGAAATTGAGTTACAGCATTAAAGGTTACAGGTGGTTGACCATATGAAGACGGTGCAAACTGCAAAATCAGATTCAATATATTAAATACTTGAGATATCAATCAAACTCATAAAAATCAATTATGAGGAAATTCCCAGTATCTTACAGTATACGATGACGATAGAGGCACTCCTGGGCCACCTAAACCAGGCATGTAGCTGTTTGGAGTTTGAACACTAGGTGGAGGCAGTGGAGATCCAGACATGACATGCCTGTTTGGCTGAGCATTTGGTAATGGAATTGCCTGAGGTGGTGGTGGACCAAGGCTTGGCTGGTTAGGTCTAGCTGGTAACTGCTGCATTGGGTGAGGAAATTGAGGTTGTGGGGGTTGGGGAGGCAATCCTGGATTCATCACTGTGACACCTCGGCCTACAGGCTGAAAGTGTGGAGAACTCACAGGAATGAATTGCTGTGATGGCTGCACTGGACCAACCGGTCGGAACTGCAGCAACAATTGATTGAAAAATATTTCTCCAGATCTATTTGAAGTAATTGGAATAGGTGATCTGTAAATTTTTTCAGGTCAGAAACATTACTTGAATGGGCATTGGTGGTGGCGGAGCAAAATTTTGAGGATGATCCATGGGGCCAACCAGAGGAGGCTGGAGAGGCTTTTAAATAATTAAAAACAAAAAAACCCACTATTAGGAAAAGATAAAGGGAAATTGCCAGCAAAACCAGTTTTAATAACAAGTGGCAAATTCAAGAGTTTTCTTTTTTTGTCTTCTAATAAATATAGCCACAAGCTTCAAGGCAAATGGAACGAACTACAAGATACAGAACCTTGAACATATCTCAATAATGTATGTAATAGAGAGAAAAGGAATTAGGAAATTATTGCTTATCTAGTATCCACCAACCCTTTTTTTTCTTTTGTATGAAAGAAATAATTTCATTAGATAAGAACAAAATCACTAACATTTAATTTTATACCATAACATATAATTTTGTTACACTTCTTTAGCACAACATAGATTTCTCTAACGTTTTAGCATATGGAAGATAAGTGCAGCAAAACCTTTATTGCATGGGCAACATTATGATTCTGAAGCTAGGAATGCGGTGGGGTCTTTCAAGTTAATCCTATGTGACGACATGTCAAATAATAAAAAATAACAATAAGTGCCATGTCTAAACACATAAAGTAGCACCGTAGGTCCTGAATACTTACTTTTTTGAAACATAAATAAGTCAAAACACTTCATATAATAGCATTAATTACAACACGTGAAATATCAATCATTAGCCATCAGGAATTTTAAAAGAACATTTGAGAAAGTGATGCAAGCCTCCATGCAAAACATAAACAAAACCTTGGCATGAACATTAAACATATCAACCTTGAGATGCTGTGCAAAAAAACTCCTGTACAATTGTTGGATGCTTATTTCTTCAACAATGGGTCTAGGAAAATGAAATTAAATGAAAAAAAAATTCTGAGCATGGACAGCACCATCTCAAACAAGAGAGTGGCTGCACTAAGACATGTAAATTTCAACATTACTTTTTAAGATTCAACATGCTAAACATTACTGTCATCTTACATTTATTTTCTCTGTGTCTTTTTAACTAATCCAAGATAGATTGATATGCAATGAAAAGTCTGAATTATGACATGGCATATATTATTTTCCAAAATACTTAACTAGTTAAGAGAATGCTTTTGGTGTATCAAACACAGATTGGAAAACAGTGGTAAACAATCCATAACATCAAATAAAAAAAGAATATGGAGGCATGTTAAAAAATTCAAGGTCTCTTGCTGTATGAATGCCCAAAAAGTAGCAAGTAGTCAAGATTTGAGTACCCGTAAGGAATGAAAAGCGCATATATATTTTTTTTTTTAACATTACCTGCATTCCAGAGAATTGAGGGTTGTTGGCCATTTATGGATGCAGCGTGTATCGGACAATGACTAAACCAGCAAAAATTACCATAACATTAGTATTTTCCAATATGGCAACAAAAGAAACCACAGTATATAATATATCAAGAAGCACATGTGGAAAGATAAAACAAGTTCAATAACATTGATAGAAACACAGTTGATTTTCTGATGGTAGGTAGAACAAAAAATAATTATATTCAAACAGATGAACTACTGCTACAAAATAGCAAATCGAAAAACATCTAGTCATGGAAAGGAAGACAGCAGATATTGAACTTGTGCTTGTGGCATACAATGTAGGCTGTCAAGAAAAATACAAAATAATATCTCATCCATATAATTTAGACATGAAGAAGCATTTTCCATTTAAATCAACCATTTTCCACATCTGGAAAGAAAATTTTGGCTTATTTTCAGGAAACTGAATAAGACAAAAATCAAGGAATCACAGATAAAAGCTGAGTTTTTTGCTCATAACTTGACAGTATATTTTTTCCAGTTTCGATGAGCCAAGCACCCCATTCTACAATGCCTATTAATAAAATGAAACTGACTAGGTTATTCAGATGAAAAAAAAAATCAATTAAACCTCTTGAAGACCTACATCGTTAAACTTTGTATTGTTTGCCTTCTATTTCTTCCTAGAGCTTTATTGTTTAGGTTGATACATTAACCTGGAGAGGCTACAAGCAAACATGCATTCAGACCATGGAGGGCCGCCTCTACATGTTCATGAAAGATGATCTAAGTAGGAAATTTAAGGCAAGGGGAGCATCAGTATGATATTTGTGGAAAGTCAAGGTACTTCCCATTCAATGGTTTTTTTGCAAGGTACACTAGAAAAGTTGAGGAGCTCTGATGTGTTTATAATTTACTCTTCGAATTACATCAGTTCCCTATATACCCTCTGGAAATCATCTACCTAGTCAACTTTTTCTAAGCTTCACATTAATGGTATTGCATTATTGGGAAATTCATTATATTTTCAGAAAACAACTCACCCTTAACAGAAGAGTCAAATATCCATGCAATGAAATAGAAGGTAAAAAACATCACTTGGCAACCAAAGCCATAATTAAATGATTTTTGAAAGATAAACAAAAGAATCACAAATCAAGTTACAAACATAGAAGTAATCAAATCAGTGTCACGAAAAAATTGTTCCAACCCATGTTTCCCTCCATCTCATGTGTTTCTAGAAACCAAACAGTGTTACTTGACCGGTATAAAGACAAATAAAGCAATCCATGAAACAATTATCAGTGATAGGAAAGACAAACATGTTTACTTGAAAAAAATGAATCTTGCTAGGAGGACAATAAAACCATGAAATTCCGATTGGGGTATTCCTTAAAATTGCAAACAGATACCTGCAAGTTCCAAATTCCCAAATGTAGCAAACATCTAAAAAATAACCACGTGTGAGAATGTAAATGCAGTAACCAACAGCTTTATGCTGCATTAGTCAATTGATGCAGTAACATATTAAACTAATATAGCACCAGCATTTCCAGAAACGGAAAGCAGGCCCGTGTAATTAAATCTTAAGATCAACCTCAATATCATTTGAATTGTTCCTCGCATCAAATGTGCAAATTTGGGAGCTTAATTGCCATCGATCGACTGACCAACAATAACCTTTATCTAAATTTTAAAATGACTATGCCTTAAATAGTAATGTGATGATCCCATTCTTAAAGAATATCACGATTCAATACCTTTACCCTTAAAATCTCAAAACACAACCAGCAGAACTTACCTACAAACTCCATTGAGGTGCATCAAAAAAGTTTTACTCATCACAGCATTCTTTTCTCACTTTCTCAAAGCAACTAACTTGTGGGCTTAAATAAAATAATTTCCTACAAAATTATCATTCCCTTGTTGCCATTTCCTCGAGTTCTATTGCTGCTTATCAAAATTCATAGCCAAATACGGAAGAAAAAAAATTGCAAAAAAAAAACAGAAACCAATGCCACTAATCAAAATTAAACGAACTGGATCCTCCTGAAATCCTCCAAATAAGATTCTTAAACCTCCAAATTTTACTTTTAAAAAAGTCCAAACATTTAATTCACCAACCCTCGGCATTCATAACCTAAAAAAACATATAAACAAGATTCACTACAATCACATGAACCCACAACTCGAATTCTAATTAATCAGAGAGTGATACAACTCCTAAACAACAAAGAATCATAAATAACCCTAGTTTTATTGTTCTTTCAAGAATTCAAAACTAGCAATCAATTCAAGTTTAAGCTGTGCAGAGTGAAGACATACCAACAAAATAAAGGCTAAATTTTGGCGTCGTTAAAATCAAGAATGGAGGGTTTAAGTGCATGAAAAGGGGGAGAAGTTTAGCGCTTTCAATTTAAAGAGATGTGAGAAGGGTTTAACCATATGTTTTGTCTGGTACAGACTACGGAGATAGAAAGTGAGAAGGGGCACGCACGGTGGTTTGGTTTTGTAATGGTTTGGTTTGGAAAGTAAATAAGTAGAAATAAACAAAACAAAAACGATGAAAATGTCGGATATCCGATGGAAAAAATATTTAGGAAATTCTAGTCTGGTACTGCGTACAATTATATTTTGTTTTAAATTATTTTGATATATTAATATAAAAATAAATTTAAAAAATAAATTAATATATTTAAAAAAATAATTTCTTTCCTATCTTCAAATAGATCTTTGGAACATAGTCTTTAATATTAGATCTCTAAAATTTTAATTAATCTAAATAAATAAAATTTAGTTTTGTTTTGCCAAATTAATCATTGTTAAAATATATTCTTAACATTGCAAGAGATCCATATCTAGCTAATCAAAACAAAACATCAATCACAATCTCAATTTAACTTAATGAAATTATTCAACTGTAAATAAAAAAATCAAGTAACAAAGAAAATAAATGAAGAAAAATAAAATATTATGGGTAACAATTATAATCCATTATAAATCTTGTTTTTTTTCATATGCTGTATTTTCATTAATTTTTAGTATATTTTTATTGTCACTTTGTATGTTCATGATTCAAAACATTATTTTATAGTTTTTCAAAAGTAAATTTTAGAAAACACCAAACTACAATTATTAAATAAAAAATAAAAGGACTTAATAAAAAAAACAATTTACTATTTATATGAACAGTTTTCCACCCTAATTTTTTTAATATTTTTGATAATCTAACTCATGTCTATTACCTGTATTGTTGTTATTTCATATTTCCTTCAATGGTTATCCATTATATAATCAAAGTTGATCCCATCCAAAACCAATATCACCGGAACAAAAATGATAACCAAATCCAAGCTCTTGATTATTATGGGAAATACTAAGTCATATGATATTTTTCCTAGCACCTTCACGGTAGAGACACACTTGGTACATTGTGGACTCATTATTATGTATCTTGTGTTTTATTTTTGTTCTTTTTTATTTCAATTTCACCCTTTCAATACAAAATTTAAGGCATTTAAGTTAAATTATTAAGAAATGACAAAATTGAAAGACAGAGAATCAAAGTGAAAGGGGGTAGAATGGGTGGTGGATTTAAAGTTTGCGTAAAAAAATTCATTTTTGTTCTTCTACTTTCCCATTGATATCTCTCCCGTCCCTAAAAAATTTTTAAATTCAATTTTGATACAAAACTTTATTTTTTTTATTTTTCAGCAGTCAGTTAAAGAGAAAAAATAGAAAGGTTGGCTAAATTCCGACAATACATGAAGAAAGGTTCTGTTGAACCAATTACAACCACAAAAGGATCGATATTTATGTTCACAAGTTTCATTCGAAAAGGAAAGTTTAATTTTGGTGTTATCTCACCTTGAAATTGTATGAAAAAATAAATATGACCTCAAGAAAATTTTTAGATTTCAAGTTGGTTTTTTAAAATTTTTGACCAATTATTTGGTTGTTTTAAGGCATTAAGGGGTTTATATAGGTCTCTAGATTATTTTGTACGTGTTTATGATTAAAATATAGTTAAAAAAATATTTTCTTAGAATTGAAAAACTTTAGCTCATGCAGACGATGCATCATCTATATATATATATATATAAACTGGTTGAGCGAATGACCAATAAAGCAAAAAAATGGGCAAGCGTGCAAGCCAAACAATTAAAAAAACAACGCAGCAATGAGCCATTGCACTTAGAGATACATTATTTGCCATGCATGATTTATCTTCAAACTGTCATTCCAACTGTATTTTCAAGTTTAATGTTATTACTGCAACATCAATTTATTTATCATTGATCCTATATTGCATTCAATTTTCCATTTATTTCTTATTTATATTGGTGTGTTCCTTACTTTACTCATGACATTTCATCATTGTGCTTTTCTGCTTGGTTGTTATTCTTTTTCAAATGGCAAATTATATTCATCATCATTCATTTTGGAGATCTAGTACACCTATTTGTTATGATATAAATCATATAATTTGAATATCTACAAATGTATCATGCATCAAAGCATATACAAAAAGATTTGAATGTATTCAGATGTATCTCAAATCTATTGTAAATGAACTTATCAACAACATTGCATATTCTGTAATGAAAAAGCATGACATTATATATGTTTTAAAATCTCAAAAAAGACTCTAAATCTTATAAGAGACCTTTAAATCAATTGTTATTTTATAAAAGAATAAAGTTTACATAATAATACACCATGTGAAGGGCA
>Ga0307517_10004751_pt1 | contig 20755 bp, 14 predicted proteins | sample 23_EM_MG_FD_194515 | JGI IMG/M metagenome (GOLD analysis project Ga0307517, IMG submission 194515) | Populus trichocarpa ectomycorrhiza microbial communities from riparian zone in the Pacific Northwest, United States - 23_EM | ecosystem: Host-associated > Plants > Roots > Unclassified | place...
CTTCAGGAACTCTTGGTATATATATCGCTATTCAAGACCTGCCAGTTACTTTCAACATCTTTTTTTTCCCTTCCTGTCCTAATTCCATCCTCAAATCCATGAAGGGAACTTGCTTTCTTAATTTCATGAAAATGAAATAGCCGTACGCAGTGGAGCTGAGCTGTGGTAGACCAACGATCCCTTGTTTGTTCTTTCTATAAAATACGACACCACGCAATTCCATATAGCGATGCCGGCAGTTACATGTGTGTATATATACATATAGATATATCTTCCACCAAGAACCAGCCTGACTCTTCCTCTCTTTCAGATATCATAGAGACTTGACTTCAGCTTCCTACCTGCGCATATACAATATGGTGGTTTATCATCAATCTAGCAGCCAATCTATGCTGGGCAAGCTCGGATCAGGAGTGGTTGCCTTATCGATATGCTTCTTCTTCTTCTTCTTGCGATTGGTGTCAAATGCTGATGCTGCTGGTCGTCCAATCAACATGGGAAAGCAATATTCCAATTCAAGTCATGATGATCGTCAGCTTTCTCGGATGAGGGGTCTTTCTGCAAATGGACTCGGTCTTGCACCACCCATGGGGTACCCTTCCCTCCCTCCCTCTTTGCCGCCCTTTTATCTCCTTTAATTCATTATTATTGTTATTACTATTATTTTGTCTTCTTCTTCTTCTTCTTCACAAGTATATATAACTTTCATCATCATTAATTGTTATGTATATATATGCAACGATCGATATATACAACTTTCTTGATCTATATTGACTGTTTACACACTGGCGCCACTTGTGTGACTTCTTGAAGCTAGCTAGTGGTTTCCTTTCTTTTTCTTTTTTTTTTTTTAGTTTAATGTGGGTGTCCGGGTCAGCTTGCGCGCACCTCGACTAATCCCACGGGTTCTAAGTTAACGATCATGTAAGCCTCCAGTGGTCATCATATGAGCAACCACAGGGTTCGAACCTGAGACCACAGAGAGAGCAAATCTCTTGATCCTAAGCTCTTATCACTGGGCCACCTTTCTTTTAAATCTACAAGTTGTTGTTCCCATTTAATTACGATTAGATTAATCTTAAGGTCAATATGTGTGTGCATGTATATATAGAGAGAGAAATAATGGAAAAGAAAACTGAAAATCAATTCAGTTATATACCGAATTTAATCAATGAATATTCTGTTAAAAAATATTAAATATCAAGAGCTAGAAAACTTTAAAAAAATTATAAACTATGGACCGTCTATCTTAATAAATATAGGATCCAATAAGTTTATTTATTTTTTTAAAATATTCAACGTAACATTTTTTTTTTATTTTCCTTGGATATATCACATACATCTCATTTCTTTCTTTGAATTAAAAGTTAGACATAATAATCAATCCGGCATGTATGTACTAATTAATTTAGTATTTGATCTCAATTAAACTGTGTCGTTGCAGTAATTTCTAGTTGTAATTAGGATTTCTCAAATAATAATAATAATTTGTAGTTGTGATTAAAAAATAAAAATATATTATTTCAATATCTTTTCAAGTAAAAAATACTTTAAAAATAATTAATATCTACCATGTTTTTAGACTATACCCATACCAATCTTATTGCTTATCTTCTTTCTTTTTTTTAATCTTCTCCCCGCTTCTTAATTATTATGGTTGCTATATATATGTATGAGCTAGCTATATAACATTGTTGAATTGTTGAAAATGGCTTGCCCATATTGATGATCAGATGGAATAGTTGGAACCATTTTCACTGTAACATTGAAGAGAAATTGATTAGGGATACAGGTAATTGAATACTACTGATTATTTCAAGATTGGCTCTTAAGAAAAGATCTGAAAAATCCAAAATTGATTTTTCCTTGGTTGTCTTGGCAGCGGATGCAATGGTTTCATCTGGCCTTGCTGCTCTAGGATATGAACACGTAAATTTAGGTAGACTATCGGACGTCGGTCAACTGTAACTTTATTAATTAGTAGATTGCTGCCTAATTGATATATAAGATTGAATAAATAAATATATATTCATCCAACATGTATATATACTCTTGCAGACGATTGCTGGGCTGAACTTAACAGGGACTCTGAGGTGCTAATCTCTCTTTAATTCTGTGATCACTTCTGAATACATATACATCTACATGTTTGGAGCATGTGCGGCTCTAGGATTGGGAATAAAAATAAAATTGTTTGTTTGTTGTCAGGGAAACTTGGTTCCAAAAGCTTCGACGTTTCCCTCGGGAATAAAAGCGTTGGCAGATTATATACATGGAAAAGGGTTGAAGCTTGGAATTTACTCCGATGCTGGGTATATATATTCTCTTTCACATATAATTAGCAGATAAGGATTATGAATATATTTATTAATTATTTCTTAAAAAGGGTTGATTAAAGAGGAGATACCAGACATGATCGTGAGTTACCGCCTATCATCGATCATAAATTAAGAGACTATGTAATGTTCTCTGTTTTCTTGACTGAATTTATTTTGTGAATTAATTAGGAGTCAGACCTGCAGTGGAACAATGCCTGGATCATTAGGCCACGAGGAACAAGATGCAAAAACGTTTGCTTCCTGGGTAAACATACGTGTATAGATACAGTACTGGAGTTGCTCTTTTATCATAATCGGTTTAGGTTACATTTTGATTGATCATGTCATTCAAAATGAAGGGAGTGGACTACTTGAAGTATGATAACTGTAACAATGATGGTACAAGCCCAAAGGAGAGATATCCAGTAATGAGTAAGGCCTTGTTAAATTCTGGAAGGCCCATCTTCTTTTCACTGTGTGAATGGTAAGGATTTCATTCAAGGATAATGTTAGAGCCATTTAACTTCTTTTACTATAAATATTTCATCTCTTTTTCTTCTTTTTTTATCGATCATTATTTTAATAAGCAAGAATCAGTAAGAACATTCATTCAATACCCTTAGCATCACCCTTAAAATCTCCTTTTTAACTTGCTAAAAAAACAACGTTAGGGGGCAGGAAGACCCAGCAACTTGGGCATCGAATGTTGGAAATAGTTGGAGAACAACAGGAGACATTTCTGATAACTGGGATAGGTACGTCATGAAGTAATAGTATGTTTTAGTTTCTTGTGGAAATTAATACTAATTAAATCTCCTGGCTGGTATTAATTTGCCTTTTCTTGAAACCGGCAGCATGACATCCCGTGCAGATCAAAACGATCAATGGGCGTCTTATGCTGCACCTGGAGGTTGGAACGGTACGTACGTTCTACTCACTATAATAAACTCTTCTGCTTGCTTTTCTACTGGAGTTACAACTGGGATTAACTGGAGCATGTAGTAGGATTTAATGGTGACACAGCTTAATTAATATATAAACATTATGTATTAAACCCAAAGTATATAGCTGATTGAGTTGGTGTATAATTAACATGCAGATCCTGACATGCTTGAAGTTGGAAATGGAGGCATGACAACAGAGGAATATCGCTCACATTTCAGCATATGGGCGTTAGCCAAGGTAAATTAATAAATTAAGTAGCTAGCTTAATTTGAAGATGTATATATTTTTTCTATGAATCATTGATCTCCTGTTTAATTAATCACAGGCTCCTCTTCTCATTGGATGTGATGTTCGAACAATGAGTGATGAAACAATTGAGATATTAAGCAACAGGGAAGTTATTGCAGTTAATCAAGGTGTGTGCGTTTTATATATATATATATATATATATATATATATATATATATATATATATATATATATAAATATGTAATGCTTTATTAGTTAAGAAAGGTTTTAAATAAGTACTGCATTGCATGTGGGCAGATAAGCTTGGAGTGCAGGGGAAAAAGGTTAAGAATAATGGAGATTTAGAGGTCTGCTAAATACGTGATAAATATTGTACTGTAATGTATACTAATTTTGTATTTGTAAGTGTGGATATTAATAATTGTATTATAAGTATGTGTATATATATATATGATCATGATTTGTGATCATGAATCATATTGTATTTATATAGCATACAGGTTGATGATTTAATTAAAATGCATATATATGCGTGGTAGGTGTGGGCTGGCCCTCTTAGCAATAATAAGATAGCGGTGGTGCTATGGAATAGAGGTTCCTCAAGAGCTACAGTTACTGCTTACTGGTCTGACATAGGCCTTGATCCAACGACTACTGTCAATGCTAGAGATTTATGGGCGGTGAGGTCATTAATAATATATATATTTATTCGAACATCTTCATTTGATTATTAATGGCATTGATATTATCTATACACAAATATATATGATAGGTTAGGTTAGCCAGGGAGTAGTGTATACACACACAGACATGCATACACTTACTTTCTTAATCGCACATGCATGCAGCACTCCAATCAGCCATCAGTTAAAGGACAGATATCAGCTGATTTGGATTCCCACGCTTGTAAAATGTATGTCCTGACTCCCCAGTAGCGATCACATTGCTGTGATCGGAATGCATGGAAGAGCTGGCCTGGCTAGAAGAAAGGAAGATAAGAGGAAGAGGAAAAGAGTTGAATTGTAGCAGCATTCACTGTATTAGCTCCTTTGCCTTGCGTGTTTAAATAAATAGTTGACCCGTTTCATGGACTTTTTTTGTTGTGTATCAATTTCTTTATTTTACTTCGTTAAAATTTATTAGTTTGATGTTTTTTTATTATTACTTTCTATCATAAACAATGAGATTGTCCTCGATGCATCAAATCAAATTAATGCAGAAGAAGTTATTTGATTTGGATTAGCGCGGAAACTGGCATTCCTTCCTCTGAGAGGATATATAGAAAACAAAGAAGATTGATTATGGGCCTTGTGGAGGGAGGCCCTTGTGTTTCTCTCAGTTGCTTGTTTGGATTTTATTTCATGGGCCCTTCCATTTCTTTGCTTGTGCTTGAAGCCCTTCACTCTTACTTCATAAGAATTTAGAAATGAAAACAAAACACCACCATATTCAATTTCATATCCTCATTCTCGTGCCTCGAAATGCTGGACTGGATGCCGAGTCGCCGCCGGCCGACTAGGTAGTGGTGCAGGTTTCTCAGACCATGCGTCTCTTATACGACGACAGTAACCCAACAAAAAAAAAATATTGCACATGAAAAGAACAGTTTACCTATGGAACCTGATGATCCGGGATTCCACCAATTCTGCCCTTTTCACCAGAACTCTAGACCTCTATTCTTGTATGCTGCGAACTGGACTTCATGGCAATGACTTCACTTTCCCCTTGGTCCTCAAAGCCTGCTCCAACACTAACTCCTTACGTGACGCTACTAAGGTCCATTCCCATACCTTCCTTCTTGGATTTCAAGCCCATGTCTTTGTACAGACTGCTCTTCTTGACATGTACTCAAAATGCCATCACCTGCCCTCATCAAGGAAGGTGTTCGATGAAATGCCTGTGAGAACTGTCGTCTCTTGGAACTCCGTCATCTCTGCTTATTGTCGTTCTTTTTTGTTCCATGAAGCCACTTTGCTACTTCGAGAAATGCGGCTTCTTGGTTTGGATCTAAGCTCCACCACATTCCTGAGCTTTCTGTCTACCACCCCTATTCATCTTCGACAAGGCTTATCTATACACTGTTGCGTATTTAAACTTGGACTTTTAAATACCTATGATCACATACCTTTAGCCAATGCTGTGATGAGCATGTATATCAGGTATGGTCAAGTCCATGAAGCGCGTGCTATTCTTGATTCGATGCATGAAATATCAGTCGTTTCTTGGTCAACAATTATTGGTGGCTACGTAGATACAGGGAATGTCGATAAAGCCTTCAGCATGTTCAATAGAATGAGAACAATTAGCACCATCAACTCGGACTTTGTAGTGTTTATAAATCTCATTAAAGGTTGTGCAAAACAAGGGAGTTTGATGGCAGCTTCATCGCTGCATTCTCTCATATTCAAATGTGGATGTGAGAATAAAGATCCTCTGGACAACTTGCTACTCGGCATGTACGCAAAATGTGGAGACCTCATCTCAGCTAGAAAAGTGTTTGATATGGCACTTGTAAAAACTGTTTTCTTGTGGACCTCTATCATTGGTGGGTACACCCACATGGGTTATCCTGCTGAAGCTTTACTTCTTTTTAAGAAGCTGTTGAAGACAGCTATTAAACCGAATGGAGCAACTCTGGCTACTATCCTGTCAGCTTGTGCTGACTTGGGGTCGTTGGACATGGGCAAAGAGATTGAAGAGTACATTTTGTCAAATGGGTTTCAGTCAGATAGGCAAGTACAAACCTCTTTGATACACATGTTCTCCAAGTGCGGAAGTATAGGCAAGGCTATATCAGTGTTTGAGAGGATATCAGATAAGGATTTAGCTGCCTGGAGTTCCATGATAAACGGTTATGCCATTCATGGGATGGCAGAAGAGGCTCTCGGTCTCTTTCACAAGATGCTAGAAATAAAAGAAATAAAGCCGGATGCTGTTGTTTTTACAAGCATATTGTTGGCTTGCAGCCATGTTGGATTGGTTGAAGATGGACTCAAATTTTTTAAAAGCATGCAGAAGGATTTTGGAATAGTACCCAGTGTAGAACATTATATGTGCTTGGTGGATCTTCTCGGCAGAGCTGGTCAGTTTGAATTGGCTTTGAAAACCATTAGAGTGATGCCTGTCAAACTACAAGCTCAAGTTTGGGCTCCATTTCTTAGTGCTTGCACGAAACATTGCAACCTTGAGCTGGGGGAGCTAGCAGCTAGAAAGCTGTTATATATGAATCCTGGAAGCCATGCTAATTATGTATTAATGGCTAATTTATACACGTCCATGGGAAAGTGGAAGGAGGCCGCTGTAACAAGGAGCTTGATGATTGACAGAGGGTTGGTTAAAGCACCAGGTTGGAGCCAGGTAGAGATCAATGGTTCTGTCCACGTTTTCATTGCTGGAGATCGATCACACACTCAGTCTATTGATATCTACAAAAAGCTAGAGGAAATAAATTTAAAACTTGCAGAAGCTGGATATGTTCCGGAAACAGATACTGTGATTCATGACTTGGAAAGGGAAGAGAAGGAGGAAGCATTGAAAGTTCATAGTGAGAGATTAGCTATTGCATTTGGTCTCATCAGTACTGAAGCAGGCTCAACACTAAGGATTATGAAGAATCATCGAACTTGTGTTGATTGCCATTCTGCTTTAAAATTCATCTCAAAGATTACAGGTAGGCATCTTATTGTGAGAGATGGTTCCCGCTTCCACCATTTTTTGTCTGGTAAATGCACATGCAAGGATTTCTGGTGATTTTACTCATCTGCTCCCAAATCACTCTCTCGCTAATTACATGATCTCGAAGTGATAAAAAAAAAAAAAAAAAACCATTGAAGAAATCCCAGGATTTCAGGGTGCACCTTGACAAGACATTTTCAATCGTTGTATACTCTTGCAATCGACAGAAAGTAGGGATAACGAGGTCTAGAAACTTAACAGTTTCTGTATCTTCTTTAGCTGAACTTCAGCCCATCAAAAGGAGTCGAGCCACACACTTAGCCTGCTTTATTTGTCATCCATGTAGAGTTTTTGTCATTAAGCAGAGAGATTTTTTGCGGCCATAAAGCAGTAACAAAATTGGTAGAAAGTAGAAACAATGATTAAATATTATTACTATTAAATTAAAACAAACTAAAAGTGTAGAACATTTACAATGACTTTTTATTCCTCATGGCGCTGCGTTCATTAAAGAGCGGGTGTGTGCTAAAAAAAATCGAGTTTTGCTCTGGCTGTTTTTTCCTTTTCTTATTATTTCCTCTCTCTTTTTTTAATTCTCAAAGCCTCCCCCTGTATATATTCAAAATAGCCCTTTAATTTTTTAAAAAAAAACAATAAAAAAATCACATAATTTAAGGATCAATAATTTAATATTAAAGTATAAAAATGTTAAAAAATCAATTTCATAAAAAAAAACAAGAAAAATAAAATCTAAGACAACTATGGTTAACTTGATCAACTTATTACTCGAAATTAAAATCATAATAACTAAAAAAAAAATATAAAAAACAATGAAGCTAAAGAATTAATAACCAAATGTCAAAGGATAAATTAAAATAATATAAAAAAAACATTCAAATCTTAAATAAAAAACTACCGTGTTAGAAGATAACCATGAAAAAAATAAAAAAGTAAAATATATAATTGTAAAAAAATTTAAAACCCAAATAATGCAGACCAATCATAATATTAAAAAATAAAAGAAAATAACTAAGGGTGAAATTGAAAAACAAAAAAAAAAACTAAGAAAATGATAAAAAAAAAGTTATTGAAAAAATGAGGACCAAAACTACATAAAAAACCAAATAAAATTAAATATTGAGGCACAATTTAAAAAAATAAATCAAGAAAATGATATGAATATAGCACTCAAATCAAAATAATTAATAAAAAAAATATGAATAAAAAAATGCAATAAAATTAAAAGGGATCAAATCGGATAAAAAAATCAAATTCAACAAAATTTTCAGGGATGAAATTGAAAAAATTCCAAACTTTAAAAAAGATCAAAATCCAAATAAATTGTTTTTTTGTAAGTTTATAAGTGTTTTTCTATAAAATGAGAGAAAAGAAAAAACCTCCAAAAGGAAGCTTAACCAAACCTCTTTTGTTAGCGCCACTTTTAATATTGAAATATAATCTTCAATTAATCTAATATTAAATAATAAAATTAAAAAATATTAATTTAAAAAAGAAAAAAATTTAATCAATCAGGTTAACACATCAATTAAAGTGTGATAACTTAATAAAAAATAAAATTAATATTTAATAATAAAATTAAAAAAAAATAATGAAAAAAATAAAACAAAGCATTATTAAAACCCCTTACTCTAACTAGTCATGTCACTCCCACAACAAAGTCCTATTTACATAAAATCAAGGTCTGGAGTTGCTCTTCTATACGGGCACTATTGTAGCCTGTTCTTCATGAATGAATATCTGTACCCAAGGACTTTTCAGCACCACAAAACAGAATCATCTATGTGAATTAATCGATGCCTTCATTCCACTATGAGTACAAAAGCACTTGACACCATTTTGTCTCACCCAACAATCTCTAGTTGTTTTGCATTTTCATGGTCCTCGCATCTTGTCAACGATGTTCCTTCCCTTTTCTTCAATATGCCGCCTCTTTTCTTCGAATTTCTCCCCCATCTTCTTCCCTAGATCAAGCATCTTCGCTCTTCTTCCCATTTTCTTAGGTATTTCTTCAACAGCATGAGTCTGTTTCTCCAGAGTTAGAAGAGACCTAGACAGTAGTGATTGACTCTCCGAGATATATCCACTGCTTCCTCGGCCAGTTTCTTGTGCTTCACTGATTGTCAACAAAGGACTTGTTAGATCTTGCGATGATTTGTCATTTTTCATTGATGGCTTGTTAGAGCTTAATGCGCGTGGCAATGCATCTGAATAATCAGAAAATGACTGTTGAACATTTTCAGCTTTTTGATGCTTGCTTTCTGGATGATCAAGTGAGGTTCCTCTGCTAACTTCAATATTGGTTTTTGCATCAAGTTGGGAGTTCAAGAGCTCAAGTTCAATGTCATTATCACTAGCGGCTTCTTGATTAATCCATATAAAAGGAGCAGCATTTCGAGGGACCCAGTCATTCTTCTCTGCTAACATCCCGGGGATGCAAACACTTTCACAGTTTGGGAGAACCATCGTCTCGCGGATCGCAGCCTGCATTATTGAGACTTGCATCAGATGAACCTACCTTCCATCTATCATTCATCCTATCCTATTTCCATAAAAGTACCTAAAACCCCAAACATGAGCTGCAAACTAAAAGCACTCTGATGGAATATCACAATTGACAAACTGATAATATAAAAGGAAGTCTCAGTGAAGTGTCAATCTCGCATATGACAAGCAAGAGTCCTAAACTATTCCAAAGCAAAAAAAAGCAAAGGCAAATACAGGGGTTTGGAGTTGTGATAATAAAATGCTTCCATCGGTGAACATAAAAATCACACACGCTATAAATAGTCGTAAGTAATTTAATCAGAATATGATTCACTGAAATGACGGAACTGCTTGCAATAAACATTGAGAAAGGGAAATGAAGTACTTAGAGCTGCATGCTCATTAATGCAGACATCCTGTCAAGCAACGTAGCGACCCAAGTGATGATTGCGTTTGTGTTGAGGGAAAGTTTTTTTAAAAAAAAATACTGAAGAGTAGTCCTATGAAACAAGGAAGTTCCACACCTTAAATTTATTAATCAGGAACGAAGCTACTTGTCCACTGGTGATCTTGTGTTCCCCAACAGAAGACTCCAACTCAAACTCCACATCAGGCATGGATGTGAAGCCAAACCATAACTGATCAGAAGGAGGTGGCTTAATATGTAATCTCACCGTTCCACGAAGAGATGCGACCCTTATTGACAATGAAAGTGGCACCTGCAATCGATGATATGAAATAGTTACTGGGCAATTTCACTTTTAGTTAAGGAGACTTCTGCATGTACCCTCCAAATCGTTCAATACATGTAATAATATGAAATAGACAGGACTCGCTTCTTAAAACCATAATGCATCATCTGTATGGTTCCACCTCTTGTGACCATCCTAAGTAATCTTTTATCATTCTTATTAGTTTCTTTTCCAAGTTTTCAACCAAGCAGGAAATAATTTACCGTTAAAATCAATTTGCAAATTTTACAATGATGAATTTTGCATGGTTAAGGTGGTCTTATAAACATAGGAAGTAGATTCCCTACAAAATAGGATGTTGAAATAGAGGCAAATGAATAGAAGAAAGCATCGTAGATCCAATATTCCTTATGAGGAAAAAAAAAAGGCCATGCCAAGCACAACTGATGGGGAATGAAGAAGTAAGAAACATAAGAGAATGCTAGCCACATGATTTTGACTCCGGCTTGAAGGGCCAACAACAGAAATGGCAAATTTTTATGTTTGAATACTATTCTCATTATACAGCTATAGCAGGAGTCATGTCACGAGGATTCATCTAACCAATGGTTGAAAAAAAACGTGGGAAACAAATGTATATCAGTGTCGATGATAGTAACATAACTAAGATACTGAATTACAGGCAAATGCTACTATTGAATTCACATTAATTCAAGGGAGAAACACCATCCAATAAGGATACATGCGTCTTCATAAACAAGTAGAAACACTCTAGACATACAGAAAAAGGTTTTTTACAAACCTGCAGAACCTGTTTCGCGACAGAATTAAGAATGGACTTCCACCTAGATAAATCGGTTGATGTTGATGCACCACTTTTAGAGTCCTTTAATTTATCTGTAGCAAGAAAAGAAGAGAGTCAATTGGTATTGTTTATTGTGGATTTTCATTAAATCAGTCAATTAACAATTCCTAATGTCCAAACCAACAACGAATAAAAGCATTAATCATTAACACTGTTACAATAAGTGGAATAAAGAATCCCGTTGCAATAAGTGGAATAAAGGAATAGTACATCTTTATCATCTTGACACAGGTCTACCTCCTCCTTGATTCCTAATTCAAGATGATATTGCATGGACCAGGATAATTCAATGGCCATGTATGTCATGCACCTATCTTGACTAGGATAAGCAGATAACCATCCCATCCTCGTAGTTTGGTTCTGTCTACAAAGCCACAATTCTTTAGAGGATATATGCAATGTTCATTAATGGAAAGACACCAATTCATTTCCTGCATGAACAGAGAAATGTGAAACAAGCACATCCCTTGAGAAAGTTTGACCTCATTTACGGCTTTCCAGGTAAGAAAGAGCAGGATCCTAGAATTGGTTTGCATTGAAATCCTCTGATGTTATCTTGTTTGCATGAGTGAATGCATCCATCCAAGTGCATGCATACCATTATCATTTCAAATAATATCAACACAAATATGGTCTGAATTAACTATAAAGTTGAAAAGCAGTTAGCAGCATTCCAGTATTTTGTTTCTCACGTATGACAGCCAAAGAAACTCATCAGACTCTTCGAAAGGCATGAAATCCTATTGCAGAATCACTACGAAAGTTTGATTGCAACTTTACAATCATATAAGGCTTTTATCTCTGTGCATCAGAGTTTATAGCATTCGAAAGCATTAGCTAGCAAACGAGCATACAAAACGTAAATCAGTAAAGAATTACTTACCAGGCTTAGTATTACCCTCATCCTTCCATTCATGTGAATCGACAGTCCCTTCAGAAAGATTCAACTGCTCTCCAAGATGTTCAAAACCTTCCAGAAGGTCTGAAGAAACATCCCTAATAGAGCTGGATCCTGAGTCTGTATTCACCACACCTTTCTCCATAACTAGGTCACGAACTTCCAGTCTTGTTTCAATACCTGGCACCACCCCACCACAATATTCGATGTCAAATTCCCATGCCCATACTTCGTTCATGTCTGTAGGAAGAACCCTAATACCATCAATATATGGTGGAAGATTTCCAAGTTCTAGATCAGTGCATATGACTTCACCAATGTAACTGGGGGTCCTCATATTGGACAATGTTCCCTGTTATCCCAAATTAGGAAAGAAAAATGTCTGAGTACATCTAAATCTAAAAAACAGAAAAAAAGCATAAGCATATTCTTCAAAGAACACCTATTACGTGCAATAATTTGAAATATCTTCACCTAGCCTGTGGGATTTCCTCCCTTTGACCACAGTTAAGTTCTGAAGGAAGCAGGATTTATTCACTGTTGCAAGAGTTCTATCTACTTACTATGTCAGGGCACAAGCAAAAAGTCCAAGCATTTGGAATTAGCGAAGGCTAGAGCATGAGTACGCAACAGAACCTATATTGAGGCTATATTTCTAAGTGCATTTACATCAAAATGGAAATTAATTGATAGCCCAATCCCAACATTGCTACACGCTGCTGATGATAAAACTACAAGCAAAAGCATCATCTACACATAGCAGAATCTAACATGCATCAATGGACAAGCATAAGTTCTGTTGGATATAATTTGGGAAATAATAGACCTGAATCCATGCTTGCGCTAAACTCTTCATCTTGGCATTGCTTTTGGCATCAAAAAAGAGCCGAGAAATAATCAAATTCCAGCAGAGTGATCCCTCATCAATATTTATCTTTTCATCAGTGTCTGTATTAGAAATGGTGGAGATCTGGCTTTGGCTTGATGCACGAGAAAAGGTTGACGGTGAAGGTAATGCTACATTTTCTTCTTCAGAGATGATAGGATCCTTTAATGTTGGAGCATTCTTTCCCACACTACCAGCAAAAGCTGGGTCCTGGGATGGATGATATTTATCATTAATCTTTCTCTCTTCCCGGCCTAACAAGGAAGTCACCTTATTTTCGACACTAGTCTTTGATGCCTTTCTGGCAAGCTTTTTCCAAAACAGGAGAACCTTCGATTCAGAACCATCAAGCCTACTACTAGCCCTATCTATTGGCTCAGCATAGAACCCAACTGAAGGTTTCATAAATGAAGGGTATCCTGTATTTAAGGATGTCAAATAACGGTGGAAATCTTCATTCAAATTGGTGAACCAGTTGAGTTTTTCTTGGTCATCACTTGAAGCAAGACGCAGGGCTTTGCACCATGACTCCTTCTCCCAGGACGTCTCAAGAAAAATAAACACTGTCTTACTTGCATTATATATTGGTGAAGTTTTGCTTTCCACTTTTATCGGAAATCTTTCGGCCCTGTGATAGCATTAGAGATGAGTCATGTTTCTACTTATATCAAGGGTGAAAAAGACTACATAACTTATTAAGCTATGTGTAACAGCATTATGTAACGCGGATATTTCCAACACTAAATGAATGCAAAATTCGATTCTACTGAGCTGAGTAATAAGGAATTTCAGTATGGTTTTTAAAAGCGAGTATTTCAGCCCTGGTCAAACTGGTTAAAAATGACGAGAGAAGTTGATATCCTGAACATATGTGGTCACTTTAATGGCACTGACCATTACTTTGGCAACATTTTATGCAGTTATGGGAATCTTGATGGTTGCGACCACTAAAAGGAGCTGTGCATGAGAAATAATCATACTGATTTGTCAGGCTGAAGTTCCTTTTCCAACAAGAAATTCTAAGCCAAAATTTACACACAGAGAAGTAGGAGGCATGACGTCTTTGGTCCTTTACTTGTCAATAGCAAAACAAATCCCAGAAAGCATTAAAAAGGCAACTGAATAATTAGAATGTGTGAAACTGTACAATGTAATAGTAACTAACCAAAGAGTCTCATGAAGACAATATTTACCATTTTCTTGAGGGAAGGCTTGTAGCAGAAACGGCTTCTATCACACAACCTGTCAAAGGGATAGCTCTATGTGAACCACCTGAATCTGTCAAAATAAGTGACCTGTCCTTGATGTTTGCATGTTTTCGAATGGGAGTAACCTCAAGGATCTCCCTTTTCCTCTTTTGATCTTTTGGTACTTTTTCCACAGGCCAATTCCCGGGAACCTTATCTGATTCAAGAACCCAGACAATTCCCTAAGTCACAAAAGTAAATCAGTCCTAATATAAGAAGAAAGTATCAGTCTTTCACAATATATAAATAAAAAAAGAAAAAGTAGCATTTTGACAAGAATTCAAAGAAGTAAACGTAAGAAGCTAGTCAGTAGAGATTGAAAGATAATAAAGAGACCTTCTTGTTAAAGGCATAATAAAGGGACTGTTGGGGATCGAGGTCTTGATGAGGAGAAGAAGAATGTGATGCTTGTTGTTGTGGTTGAAGATGAGTCTTTCGATTCAATCTTTTAATAAAGAAGTAAACACCCAGAGCTTGTAAAGCAACAAGAGTGAGCAGGCCAGAAACAAAGCCACCACCGAATATCACTGCCACGGAACACATGATCACCGACTTCCCTTCCCTTTTGCTTCCAGTCAATGAAATGATTTGGTCAGCAACATAAGAAAAACATAAAGAAACTAAGAGTAGAGAGGTGTTATTGTTTATCTGAGATTGGCTGACTTACTAGAGTGGAAAAGAACAAAAACAAGGGAAATGGGGAGAAGCTAACTTATGTAAGCAAGATGGTATTTACTGGAAAGAAATCAAGCAAGCAATAAAATCATGTTATTGCAATAATAATAAGTAATGGTACTGCTACTACTAGGCTACTAGCTGCTTTGTTTTGTATGTTTACTGTTTGCTCGAGAGAAGAAGAGAAGAGATAGCTTCTTGTTTGCTTTCGCTTTTGCTTTTGCTTTTTGCTTGGGCCTCCCATCTTCTTCTTGTTGGATAGAATACGTTTGAATTCAATAGCAACTCGCGTCTACTCTGTCCTGTACAGTACAGTATGGCTTAGGGGTTGGTGATGGGGTTTAGGGGGGAACCAGGTATATTACTTGTTGCTATTATTACCCACTACTACCTCCCTTCTTTTCCTTTTCACTTCTATGATTTACATGAAGAGTTTTACTTATATCATTGATATATTTATTTCCATAAATTAATAACAATTAATATATGGAAATAAAATCATCCCAGTTATATCAGTATTTACTTATAATTATTTAAGTATTGACCCCAAATATATTACCCATTTCTCCATTTCATCTCAAACATATATAACACATTGAAAAAACTAAAAAAGTGTCTTCTTCAAGTAATATTAGGGTTTAAGAAATGGTGGGAGAATATAAGGAATTTCGGTTTTGAATTCTGCTTATTTGTGAAAGAGCCGAAACTTTCCAATAAAGGAGAGGAAGCTTCACAGTTTTCATTCTCACAAACTCAAAACAAATGGACACTCCACCGGACGAAAAATATATTCAACTTTCAGAGGTAAGAGATTAGTTTTTAGTTTGATTTTAAATTGTTTTTTATTTGAAAAAAAATATTAAATTGATTTACTTTTTTTAAGATGTTTTTTTTTTCAATTTTGATGTGCTGGCATAAAAAAAAATATTAATTTAATACATTTTTAATTTAAAAAAAAACCATTGTACACTACAACTAAGCCCGAACTTAATCAAGCTGCAAGAAACACAATACTAAACCCACGCTTAATCCTGCTGCAAGAGTGGAATATGATTGAAAAAGGAACGGCAAAGCCCTCATGTATCACTTCATTATCATTTGATTCTCGAATATAGATAGACAGGCACACAGACAATCTCACTTCTCCACCCCATCCATTCACTTATAGATTTTGTGTGATATACATGCACATGCTTATCACACAAGTAGCCAGTGCAAATTCTAAAACAGAAAGAAAGAACAAATCCATTTACAACACTTTTGCACATTAGAAACTAGCAACAGATCCTTGTGATACAAAGCTCAGATTACAAGATAATAAGAAATTAAGAAAATGGACATCCTGAAACTAAGCTGCCGATCCACAAACTCTCATTTTTTTAAGTCTCTTCTTCCTCTTTGCCAAGGAAACCAACTCAGTCCACAAAACAAACTCCCCCTCTAACAAAACTTTCTGGATCAACAAGCCATTGTATACTGGGGAACCGCTTTCATGGCTTCTTCAAACTACATTTAACTTTGAAACCTTTTACATGTATGCCTATCCAAAGTAGGCGGGCATAATAAAGTTATACGTTAATATCAGAACTGCCAACGAGGGACTGTTTTCATGGTGGTTGCTGGATCACTGGAGAAAAACAAACCTAGGTGGGAGGGAAACAAGTTAGAGAACAAACCAATTTACATGGTGTACTGGCAGCTGGTAAAAAAGCTATAATCATGATGGTGGACATTTAGCTGCTTCAACCAGGAATCAGCAGCACTTTCAAGATAAATCATTCTTTCATCATCAGATGTCTCTGGATTTATCCAAAGATTCCCTTGCAATTTGTATGTGGCCAGACCGAATGGAGGAAGGGATATACAGACATTTCCCTCTCCATCCTCATTGACGCAATCTGCAGAAGCAAAGGCCAACAAAGGTGGAGATACTTGTTAAACATTAGGTGACAACAACTCTCTCTAAAATAGATGGATAGCATTGAGAGAATTGATCTGAAAGGCCATGGAACAAATCAAATCCAAAAGCTCCTTGGCAATGGATAGGCATTGAAGCAAAGAGCAGTGAGCTAAACCAGAACCAGAGCCATCCAACAAAATCAAACAAAGCCACATAAATTATATGTCACGTGAGTTACAAATATGTACTAGATACGAGATGGTATGGATTCATGGGATCTGATACCAACAAGCTCTGCAAAGATGGCTAGATTAGGCCCAACAATCAATTATGGTGACCTAAATTCTCTAGGGGATTCTGAATGCTTCTTCAGGTACTACACTAATAGACATCAGTAAGTTGTAAGTTGTGGAGGAAATTGGTGAAGTCAATGCTGGACGTAACATGGTAGGCTATAGGATTTGCCAGCTGGCCCAAAATGGAGAGAAGAATGATTAGTTTGTATTCTGATAAGTGGTAACACAATATTTATGTATCCTCGGAGTGAGAAAAACATTTTGAAATTGATATGGATAAATTGCAACTTCAAGGTTATTCATGCAATGTTCAAACAAATTTCACAAGTCCAGCATAAGTGAAGGATTGTAGGACAAGATTGAGCAGTTTCCAAGCACCATCTGGTTGTTAGGGGGATGATGAAAAATAAAATTGCTTTCCAATATCCCCTGAGTTTTATCTCTGTGCTACAAGACTAAGAGTTTGTTTGGCAGTGTGGTTGCGGGTGCTTTTCAAATAATTTTTCATGCCAAAATGCATGCAAATGATGTTTTTTTCATTTTTTAAAAATCATTTTTGACATCAGCACATCAAAACGATCCAAAACGTACAAACCATATTAAATTTTAGCAAAAAAAAAAATTCAAATTTTTTGGGAACGCGAGTTGAACCGCATTCCCAAACGTTACCTAAATACTTTCACCTAACTTCAAAATTCCCTTCACTTGAGGAATAGGTATATCTTTCGTATGGAAAAAAAAAAAAGGTGTCTCAGGTTTCTTTTACTTATTTGAACTGAAGCATGAGGAACATTTTACAATCCAATCATGTCCTGATTTTCATTCCTACAAGTCCTAATCTCATGATACCTGTTTACATCAATATTCAGAAAGGCATTATAAATTGCACTGTTTTTGGTCTACATTGTAAAGCATGGGATGTTATAAAACACAAAAATGAGAGTGCAAGAAGTTGAAACTGTGCTACCCCAGGAAAGTTCATATCAGTCAATTCCATGTCATTTTGAATAACTGTGATAAAAAATGAGACTCAGAAGAATTAGGATAAAGATGCTTTATTCTTTGAAATTCGAAAATCCAGACAAAAATCTGGAAATAAATAAAAGGTGCAAGATAGTAGGATACCTTGGAAAGATGATGAAAGTGTATGATAAGTCAAGAAGCATGATGACAGGTCCTTCTCATTTCCCTGAGATGGAATGTGATATATGGGGTACCTAATCAACAATCAAGACCATACAATTACTATAGCCTTGTTATGGAAAGGAAAAACGTTGGAGTTGGACTACAAATGCTAGATAACCATGGATAAAATGCATTAAGGAAACCAATCGATTTTACCAAGCAACAGCCATCCAACTCGCCGGAGAAAGATCCACATTCTTGAGTGTCATTAATCCCGGCTTATTCCTGGCTAATTCAGTTATCTGAGAAGGAATAAAAAATCAGAAAGGCATGTACCTAGCATAGCAATAAACATAAAAGTACAACATTCTATAGGGATTTATAGGGCTTTTTGTGCTAAATGGAAATGTAACCTTTTCTAAAAGTGGAACCCTCCAGTAAGGAGAAGATATCTCGAAGTACTGAAAGGACAGAGAGCCAAGCTTATCCCTCATTGACAAAGAACCCTCATGGTCAAAGCTTGAATCTTCAGAAATGGTATCCCATGTCTTGCTGGAATTGTTGCTTAGCGACCTCGACAGTTTATCACTCATGCTGTCATCGCTCCAAGAATCACTTTCAAATTCGACAACATCATTATACTCTCTTGAGTCCCTACAAGAAGAAAAGCACGGTAGCTCAACCTAACTGCCGCAAATCATCAGAGACAAAGGAGCTGCTATCAGCTGAATCTTGGTAGATAAAAGATGAATAGAAAAAAGGTTACAAAACCTGGAAGCCACCACCGACTTATTGCTGTAAATCTGAATGGCTGACAGGTAAGGGACATAATATTGCATAATGGTGTCACCGCTGCTCAACACTACTTGGGTGCCAGCACCATATGCGCTCCATTCATCGTAGCAATCCCATAAATCTCCCAAAGTGAAATATTCAACCATATCCTTAGTACCAGGTGGTTGCCATAAGCTATTTAGATCACGAATGCAGCTCTGCAAAGTATTCAAGAAAGCAAATTTTGAAACGACAACGGTACTTAATGTTAAAAGCGCATGTTCAAGGCTTACTTCCCAAGGAAAGATAATCTAACATGGAGTGTAATGTCTTATGGCAACATTTTTTAGAGTTCAAATTAAAATATTGTTCTCTTTTTTAAAATTTTCTTTCTCATCTTTTTGGTCTTTTTGGCATACTTGCATACAATTGATTGACCAGATTACTCTCCCAGATGGATATAATGGGACTTTAATGTAAAAAAAAAACCTGCAACTTAAGTGAGAAGCATGCTATTAGTCCCCTTTTAATTCATGTCCATGAATGGAATCGATTAACTCACCAAAGATCTTGGGGTTAAACAACACCACAAGAGTACATGTGCTATGGGACCATGTTTGAAATTGAAAAATGAATGCATGGCTGCCTGAAATGAAAGGATTCCTTAATCCCACTACCGATCCATCCATTATCCATGGCAGGGAACCAGGGACCGGGGACCATATGCTACAATAAAAGCACGTAGAGTAACATTTTGACCTTGGTCGAGAGAGAGAGAGAGATAGAGAGATTTTCTTCCTCTCTGGCGATGAGGCATGACATCAAGATGAAAAGGACTAAAATTGAAAATAAAATAAAGTAATAAATACTACATTTATCTGTTTGGTCTGTGGTGGAGTACCAAGTTTCAGCAACGGGAAACACATGGCAAATCATTCACGTGGCTGTGTGTAAAGAAAAGAAAATTAAAGAAAGGGACAGTTCATCGTGATATAAAAATCTTTATAAAATATAGAGAAACAGGATATTCGCGGCATCCGTCAGGTACGGTATAGAACTGGATAAGACCCTTATGAAAATGGGCTATGTCCAGTACAACCCGACAAATAATATCAATCTAGTTAGGCCCACAACACCACAGAGTCAGAGACAGTAAGTAAAATAATAGGAGTAAATTAATAGGTTTACCTGGAAAATTGACCGGGTTTCAAATCATAAAATTCTGATCTTGTGCAATTCACCGGGTCAACTAAAAATACGGGTAACCGGTGTAATTTAGATGAATTTTTTTTATTTTTTAATAAATTTAAAAAATATAAAAATAATTTATGTATACTTAATTTCATATTTTTTTTATAATCTACTCCTGCATTAATTGTTTTATAATATTTTTGGTTTGTAATAATTATATATAACATATAAGATAAGTATATTATATTTAATATTTTTTTATAATATCTATATTAACTTTTTAATATTAAATAATTATATTACACTTTACTTTTCAATATAAAATAATTATATTACTTTTTAATAATTATACTATATTTTATATTTTTTAATAATTTATATTTACATGGATTGTTTTTTAATTTTTTAATATTTTTTAATAATTTATATTTATATGGATTGTTTTTAAATTTTTTAATATAAAATAATTATACTTCATATTTTTAAAAAAAATATATAATCTTATATTGTTTCA
>Ga0307517_10004752_pt1 | contig 20753 bp, 23 predicted proteins | sample 23_EM_MG_FD_194515 | JGI IMG/M metagenome (GOLD analysis project Ga0307517, IMG submission 194515) | Populus trichocarpa ectomycorrhiza microbial communities from riparian zone in the Pacific Northwest, United States - 23_EM | ecosystem: Host-associated > Plants > Roots > Unclassified | place...
TCCCCGCTGCACCTCAAACACCGAGCTCAATGCAACATATTTGCTGAGTGGCTTGAGAGATTTGTCGACATACCAGGACCACGCGACGGTCCCAGCCAAAAGCGGAACGAGGAGAAAAGACAAGATGTATGATTTCCTCAGCGTGAAAATGCCAATCATAAAGAGCAGGAATATGACAACTCCCCAAATCAGACGAATGAACGTTATCGGCCAGGCTTGTCCCTGAGATTCGTAGGGCTTGTAGAAAACTAAAGTTCGACCCATCAATCAAGGAAGATATGCCGCTTCTAGGGGGGTACTGACCGAATAGAAGCTTGTATTTATAAACAACGTATGCAACTCCGAAGTAGATTGCACCAAAGATGACAATGAGGGGTTGGACAACGCTATACAGCATTGTGATAACAAACATCAAGATCGCTTGCGGATAAACGACTCCATAATTGATCATCGGGGGGGCATTGAGTTCCGCATAATCTGTCAACAACGAATATATGCATAAATTATGAGCCAGTATGAAGAAATTTGAATTACCTCGTGGTGTGCGCGTGTAGAAAGCACGATAGAAGAAGCGGGGGATGATGACACCTAAGTTGAGAAGTTGCAAGGGCATGATGCCGATTCCTAAATAGATATGTAAACTATCAATGGGTGGTGCCGACCATGTAAGGGACGATTGAACCTTGCAGAATCACATATGACAAGAAAAAGTGTCTTTAGGAGGGATTAACTGGTGAGAAATTTAATACCAAAAATGTTACTTGCCTGGCACGACCAGCCTGAAGAGATTGCGCCAATTTTTCGGGGACCTTGGCTGGCGATTCCGCAAGATCTCGGACAAGCTGCCAATATGTTGTTGCAAGAAGGAAAATGAAGACCACATTTATAAGAAGGAATAGGAAATATCTTTTCAAGCCTATGAATAACCTTCTGAACCAGGGGATGAAAAACGCACTTCTTGAGCAATGAAAACTCGACCCAGCTTCTAGCCCTATATCCCTGGACATATGTCAACCCTGCATATTTGCGTTAGGTATCAAAAAAGAAGGAAGCAAGGTTAATCGAATCTTACCTTCGAGCATGAAAGGCAAGAAAGCGTTCAAAGTAATCATGGCCATACTGGGCAAGGAGTTCTGCACGATGGCCCTGATCTGATCATTGGAGTCAATGAGCTTCCCCAACCAGGGCATGGCCTTCTTGATTTCTTTATAACTCAACAAACTGGCGAGGGCGGTGATCGGGAAGAACCAGAAAAAGAGAAGTAAGGCCATGGTGGCTAGGACGAAGACATCTCGAAACTGGATATCCGCATGTGAAGGAGCCATGTTGGACCAAACAATATCGCGAGGTTCCGGTGCAGGGTATGTGATGACTTGATTCGGGTTGGGAGCATGGGCTAGTTGAACCGCAGTTTGCTACTCTGGTTTCAGAGGCTGAAGTAAGGGGGGGGGGGAATCCACTCACTGCACTGGACATCTTCTCGAAAGTAACAAATGCCGCCCCAGTAGGTTTAAATTTACCCAACCGTCGCTTTTTTTTCACCTTTTCATCTGCTTCCTTGAATTGTGCTTCCAAATACTCCAAGGCGTCTACCTTGGATTTGAACCATCCAGGCCGAATGGTGGGCCTCTGGCGGTGGGGGACAACAAGCCTGTTGTGGGTGGGTTGGCCGCCTTCTATGTCTGCGTCGACAAAGAGAGGGACGGCATTACCTTCTGGGTCATATTCTTCAACGGTGCTTGGATTTCCAACGTAGCTAACCCAAGCCCTCTCGAGAGCAAGAAGGGCAGTTGTACGTTCATCTAGTAGGGTTTTCAAGGTTCCGACCTCTCTGCACACCGTGACACTCTCGACGGCCATCTCCATGTTCTCGAAATACTCGGCGAGGGGTCGTTCCCCTTGCAAATGGTTTGGAAGGTTGGTCACGAGAACCGTCCGAGCCGGGATGGAATGGACAAGCTCCAAGGAGAAGAGCTGGCGAGAACGGATGAAACGCCTATAGTTTTTGTATATGAAATAGAGGGCGAGGACGGTGAAAAGATAGGTAAATATAAGGTGGACAGAAAGATATGAATTCGCGTCGCTGATGAGATCCAACCAGTCTGGGGGAATTGTGTGATTCGAAGGTGGGTCAGTAAAGCTGGTACGGCGGATAGTGGGCCAATCTTCGGAATCGTCTCCCGGCCAGTCATCGTCGTCATCAAGGTCTTTGTTGTGCTGAGCTATAATGAGTATCAAACAAAGGTGGGATATGTCAAGGAATTACCTTCCAATTTATTGGCATAAGGATTCCAATAGCGAACATGGAGCAAACGGAAAAGAGATAGAATGACATCTTGAAGAAATTGAGGAGCTACGGGCCGATATAAGGACGCATTTTATTAAATGTTGAGGGGTACTTACTACAGCAGCATCCAAGCCAACAATCTGCAGGACAGTGAATTCCGAGGTTCTAATTGTGGGCATTATCCAACCGAAAAATGCTTGGTGCGCGTGTGCCTCATGCGGGGAAAAGCCTAGCATAAATCAAATCAAACTATGAAGAATTACCATTAGGCTCGACCGACCTTTGAGTTTCGTTCTCGGGGCAAAGAGGAGAGGCCATCGGGTTCTGCAGTACGAGAATAGCAGAAACGAAGTCACACCGATGGTTACTGAAATTGTGAGCTGAGTCGTGAACCAAGGACCTTCAAACTTCACTGTTGTGGAGTTGTGAGTACAGGGGAAAAGGTGATCACAGGACTGTGGACATACAGGTCGGAGGAGACCCTGGAGGCAGCTTGTGTTCTCCATCGCCGTCTTCGTCACCCAGGAGAGCGACAAAGAGGGCGCCAAATACGCTGCTCGCCATGTGTTTTACAGGAGAAGGTGCGATGCCGTTTAGACGGCCGACACCGCGATGTTTGGTAAGCGTAGGAAAGCCAAACAGCAACTTCTCTTTCTCTTTTATGTTTCTGTCGCGGTCAATACGACCCGTTGCACTCAGATGCACTCGCACCTTTGTTTCTGCCGTCCCCCATGAAGCTGCAAAACTAAATATTGATGTTGTGCAGAATTTTGACAAAGACCATGCGCGCTTATTGCGTGTTGTTCAAAATCGAGTTGATGAGCGCGCAAAAATACGTTCGGAGGTACATTCTCTCCCAAAACATTGCCGGATGATGGTACTCATTTAATGCTTTACATAGCTCTCCGAGGAAATGTCCTCTCCTGAAGATATAGCGCGTCTGAGACAACTTAAGGAATCAGAACCACTCGGAAATGCTTGGACTGTCTGGAAACAAACTCGGAAGGTCCGGTCATTCTCCCTCTGTGACGTCGGAGACAGTGTTTGATAGAAGCATCAGTAGCAAATGGAAGAGACTGCCTTTCTCCTCAATGACCCAGACCCGACAATGCGTTCTATGGCAGCAGACGAGATTACCTTACTTTCGAATACCCTCGCCGACATCATCCAAATTACGTTCCCCTCCCTATTAATCCCACAATCCACTACCAAGCAACTATCAGCACTAATGGAACTGAAATCTGGCGTAGGAGGTTCAGAATCCAGTCTTTTTCTGTCAGATATGCTCCGTATGTACCAACGCCTGGCCAACAACACTAGCTGGAAGTCCTCAATCCTTGCCAAAAATGAGACAGAAGGGGGGGGAATCAAAGATGCCATCGTTGAATTTAAAGGAGAAGGTGCATATGATGCCCTGCGTTGGGAAAGCGGTGTACATCGCGTCCAACGCGTACCAGCTACCGAATCCAGTGGCAGAACCCACACCAGCACGGTCGCCATTGTCGTCAGTACATTGTGTTATATTATTGAAAAAAAATGATATACTGACCCACTCTCAGGTGCTTCCGTTGGCAGAAGAAACAGAATCCCACGATGATGAGTTATTTTCAATGGACGACGTAAAGCTCGAAGTCATGCGCTCTCGTGGGGCTGGAGGCCAGGTATTTTCCGCCCCCTCGTGTAATCTATTCCCTGACATAACTTCCAATCCAGCACGTCAACAAAACAGAGTCGGCCGTTCGATTAACTCACATACCGACGGGGATCACAGTATCAATGCAAGATGAACGGAGCCAACATCAGAACCGAAGACGTGCATTCCAAGTACTAACATCACGCTTAATGGACTTGAAAATCACCCGCGAAGTGGAGGAACGCCGAAGTACCCGAAGAAACCTGGTCCGTGGGGCAGATCGCAGCGAAAAAATCCGGACATACAATTACGCCCAGGTATGCCCTGTGTTATTGCAGGCAGCAAACGACTCACGATTTATGGTTAGGACCGAGTAACGGACCATCGTATTGGATTGACAATGAAGAATCTCACTTCAGTCTTAGAAGGAGACGGAATCCAGCTTTTTATTGACGCAATCTCCAAACACCATAACGAGTCTATTATGCTAGATTTGTTGGAGGATAAAGAGACCTAATTACATTTACAACAATAAACACCCATATAATAAGGAACATAGAAATTATTCAAATCGCACATGCCAGTATGTAGCAGACCGAAGAAATGTTTTATTTTAAGTATTGTACTGTGCACATTCACGAAGTTAGTTCCCAATTTGCTCAGTAGTAACCAAAATACTGACCTGGATAACGAGGGAATCAGGGAAAGGGGTGAGGAGACCACGTTGTGTGATGTAGTGAGTCCTCTGTCCCCCATGCCATTCTTCTGTGAACCGAGTGAAAGAACCTGATTGGCCAGGTCCCCGTTGAATGCCCTTCAGGCTGAAAATGGTGCTGAGGATGTGCGGCACAGTCTACGGATTCCAATCAGAAAACCGCTCAGCCAACTTTGATACGTCAAACAACTCACAGATTTGAAGAACTCTGAAGTCAGTAACCTGGGCATAGGAATAAGGTTATGTGGTTTCACTCTTTCGGATAGAAGAAGCTTACCCATGTTCTCCAAAGTATACGATTCCGTGAGTGGAATTTCTCGCAAAGTTCGCAATCTCAGGGTCTTTTCCGAAAACAGATTCCTATGTTCGTTAATTGTTAGAAAATGGAGAACAAACCTAGAAAGAGTTCAACAGCTTACATCGCGATTTGCGTCAAATATGCTTGCAAAAATGTTCTGTTGGGCCTTGACTTCGACGCCCTCGAGATTATCATCCTTGGCGGCGGTCCTGTAGACGCCCGCAACCTGACGCACAAAATATCAGTACCACATCCACGACTTATGACTGCAGGAAAAAATTACAGGGGGATCCAAGCCTAAAATACATAATCAGTGTTATCCTTAAGCTAGAAGAACGTGCCCAAGACTTACGGAGCGCTTCATAGACATAACCCATCACCTTATCAGCTGCATCCTTCTCCTCAGAGGCAACGAGATTCACAATCTCTTCACGCGCAGCCTGTTTGTCTGCACCGAGATAGAAGTTGACGATAGTAGCGACTGCTTGAGAGTACAGCGGAGCGGTTGGAACGACAGCTGCAAAAATCTGCGAAGCGAATTCCCGATAGGTGCTTGAAGCTTTGCCAGAGGATTGCCATAACTTCTTGAGGAATGCATGGCTGTGGAATTCGCCCGTACCGAGATGGTTTTGCGAGTCGCTGATAGAGATCTATGAAATATATGAGATACCGATGATAGCTCAGACGGAGAGAAACGAACCCAAGAATCAATCTTGTCAATGTGGGCCTTGATAACCTCGAGGATCTCGCCAGTGTTGTTTTGGGCTGATTCCCGAAGATGCCAGTCATTGACGGGCTCGAAATTGAGATATACATACCTGAAGGTATATCAGCGCTAAGTATGGAAAGAATATAATATTACACACTCGGCGATCTCTGCAAACTTCTCGTACGTGATTTGCTCATACCAAAGGCCAGAGGGATTGGTTTCGGTTTTCAGAGGAAGACCAGCCTGAAAATCCTAATCAGAATTTCCTTAAGGTTGCCACAAAACAAGACTTTACAATTTCTTGAGAAATCCAGTGGATGGGCAAGAGGTTTATAACATCCTTAATAACGTCCACAAAGTTGACCTCCGTTCCGACTTTGGAGAACGCTTTGGATTTAACTAGAGCCTGGGTCTTCTTTGCGAAATATGAACCAACATCGGCCTCGGGTTTCGAGAAGATGTATTTGGAGACCTCCGACGTTCCAGTGGTCAACTTTTTGGTTGCTTTATCGACGGCGGAACGCATCTTCTCTTCGCTCCTCAAAGTGTCCCTGGCCTAAACAAGGTCTGTAAGCACGGGAATAAACCTGTTGAAGAAACAAAGCATACCAATTTCTTGACCAAAATAGGCTTGACGGTTGTGAAAAGGCGGCTATCATAAGCAGACATGAAGGAGCTCGAATCCGTCAAAACCTTCTTGACACCAGCGAAGCTATCAACCGAGACAGTCGGCGGGCGTGGACTCGGCCGGTTCCATGTGTACTTCTGGACGAGTGCCGGGTTGGCAGTCTTCAAATGTGATTCCATGTACTCGGGAACGAGGAACGGGAAATGGGCATAGGCCGATCTTTCCGGATAGTAATCTGGCAAAGTTCTGAAGAGGAGTTTCGTGAGCAGGCCTCCATAAGAGCCGTCCTGAGTGTCATATTGACAATCTTGGTATCCCCAGGCAGTAAGATTGAAGGCTGCGAATCGGTTAGCGCATGCAACTCCAATCGAGACGAGTTAAAACACTTGCGAGTGAAGTCCACGGTCATAAAGCGGTCGCCACGTGTGAGGCAGACGGCATCGGCCAAAATGGCTCTGGAAATGGTGTACCCTGGGCACAAACCAGCTCCAGGCACGGCTTTCTTGGCTTCCTCCGCTTGCAGACCAACCTGTTATCGACGCGATCGATCAGTCCCCAAGACTCACGGAGAAGGGAAAAATCTCCGTACATGCAACTCAAGATTGTCGATATCTTTGTAGAGAGCCGCCGCTGCTTTCTGGAGCAGTGTAAATTCTCTTATTAATGCAAGGCAAATCTGAGAAGACTTACGTGGATTTCTGCATCGCTATTCCATTGCTTGAACGTTTCGTACGCTGACGATCAGGTTTAGTGCATTGAAGGTGTGACCATCTCAAAGAATAAAGCTTACGTTTAAGACCTAGGAATTTCCTAAACTCGTTCAACTAGAAAATGAAGTCAGATCCCGCGCCAGCTGCTCGCAGTAACGAACTTACAGAACAGACACCCCAAGATCGCGATTGTTGTATGCCCATGATTTCAATCACACGCAGAACTTCAGGGATACCCCTTGCCTTGAACGCTCCAGCCATTCGAGATGTAGAGTCATGGAGAATATTTGCTAAGTCCTCGTCCTTGAATCGACCATCAGCGTTACGCTTGAGCCTAAAAATGACAAGATATCAAAGGAGAACGCCCTGCAGAGAGTAGAAATTGTATTACTTATTGAAGGTCCAAGTCTTAACATCCTTTGGCGGGATGAGGTGCTTGTGGGCTGCCTCTTTGAAATCTTGGATCGTGATCTATGTATGCGTATCAGTCTCGATTCCAAGGAGCCTGGGTGGTAAGGATTTACTTCGCTAAGATCTTTCCCCTCGAAGATTTCATTGAATGCAGTTTCCGTCCACGTCGTATCTTTTTCCGACAAGGTCGCATGCCATCTGTAGAGAAGGTTAAATTCCACAGAAACAACGTTCCCTTCTCCGACTGGCGCAAAGTTGTGAGACAGTTCACGAATGGTCTGCATCACACCATCAGCATTCCGCAATCGAACCAAGGGCATGGCTGGATATTACCATCAAGGGGTCGAGACGCCAGTCGCTCTGGTCACGAACCAACCCTAAGATCGCACCAACGTAATCTATGATCCAAACCCTGTTTCAAAATGCAACTAGAAGATTTTAAAGAAATAAACTCACCACCGAGAATGATCTGCATGAAATAGCCACAGTTGACAAGACGAGAACGATGGAAAATTTCATCATCCTGAGTTTCCCTTTCATCGGCGGTCAAGATGGCTGGGTCTTTGAATTTCTTGCCCTCATTGATGTCAAAAATTCGTTGGGCCACAAACTGATAAAGCAGGGGAAATTGAGAACCAAAGGGCAAGATAGAAAAATAACAGACTGACATTGTGGTTTCGGTTAAGAAGCACCAATAATGCGCAGCTGGCAGGGGGCATGTGCAAGAGTCGGCTATCGGCAAACACATCATCCCAAAGCTTCCCAAAACCTTCCTTCTTCCCAGAACCATCCTTCCTCCTGACGGAATCGACCTGGCTCTCTGAGCTGCCGTAAAGCACGCTGAGGTCCAGATAGCTGCTGGAATCGTTGATAGTCCAATCGGTGTGGTTCGTGTTGAAAATGCTGTGGATAACTAGATCCGCAAAAGCGAAGAAGAGGGCAGATATTCCACCAGGGTGCTCGGTGAATTTATCTCTCTTCAAGAGCGTGTCAAAAACGAGGCCAGGGTCAGGAAGAGCAGACTTGGGCGAGTTATTCGTCGAAGGAACAGAACGCGCATACGGAGAGCCAGCCTGACCGAGGGTCGGAAATAGAGGATTATTATTGGAACCATCCGCAGACCTGAACGCGTATTTGACGCGTGAGTTACTCGCCACACTCGCCTGTGCAGCAGGGGCCTGGGGAAGACACAAGTACCCGCTTGGCGGATGTGGGAGATCCTTGTAGACTGCTGTGAATTAGCTTCCGTGATGATCTTGGAAACCGACCCGCTTACGGAGGGTGATCACCGCCTGTTGCATCTTCATGGAGAATTTTGTATCTTTATGTTTAGACATTATGATGATAAGCTTCTCAAGCTAATCGCCAAATCAGTTTCATCAGCCTGCCTAAAGAATTTTACGAACCAGCATTTCCCTATCATTTAACCCGACCCCACCGATGTTCTTTACGGCATCATAAAATGCGGGCTGGAATGGCGTGCAATAATTCAATAGCTAACTTGCTGAATAGTCAAGGAGGCTTCCTTACCACATCCGACAGTGTGAACGTAGGGTGGGTCACTAAATCGTAAAATTCCATTACTTCCTTCTCGAATAGCCCACTTTGAGGGCGGGCGCCATCCGTATTGAGCGGGGCATTGGATTCGGAGATCCGGTCAATGCGTTGAGAGAACCTACGGAGGAGGGTAGACATTATTTGAGTAGGGCGATTAAGATTGTACAAAGTAGGAGGGGGATGGAAAATACAAAAGTTGAAAAACGACCAGACTATATAGGAACAAGAGGAACCAGGCCCATTCGCTTATTTGTACCTGGCTGTCACATGAAGCCTGGCGCTCGTAGGGTGGTGCTTTGTTGTTTCTAATCGCGGAAACCGAGATCGGAGGACAAGTATCGGACTATGCTATGCGCCGACCCTTCCAACTTTCGCTCACGACTATCAATTCATCAATCTGGGCTCCATTTTTCTCAGCGAGTATCCGTGAACTGGGTATCCATATATTGGCTTCGCCTCAAAATTTATCTTGAGGCAGCTTGTAAGTTCCTGCAGGGAGTGAAGTGCCGCAAGGCAACGCAAGGAACTTTCGTGGAGCAAGGTACGGAGATCTAGGACGCGTTCGGAAATCCACATAGCCGGAAATCATTCCATATTACCGCTCTCACGTCTTTCGCGATTCTAGCGTTGGTTCCAAAAAACCAACTATAAGTAGTCCACGATGGGGTATCGCAATTGGAAGTAAAAATAGAAAAACACATCAAGATCTAGGTGAATCTTGAAGTGGGTACAGGAAATGTGTTGTGGAGGGAGAGGGCGTCTAAGAACCAAAGAGCCTGGCCCAGGGACCTTACATGATGGTGCAACAGGAATTTTGCTAATGAACGAAATGGAGATGAGTTTCTGCAAGCCAGGCCAGGCGTCCAATTACGTACTTTCTTGGCTGTCTTGTAAAACATCTTGCTCTGCATTGATAGCGCTGTTGAGCGCTCAACAAGATTATCGAGCTTCTCTCCCCGCTGAAGGACTGATTCTATTGTCTTGTGCTAAAATTAAGCATGAAACAAACTTGAATACAATCTGTCCAACCTAGTCAATTGCGGACATACCAAAACGATCTTCGTCTCATCAAGCTCTTGCTGGACTCTCATTATTGTATCCGCTTGACGGGGATCTTGGTACTTTTGGATGTATGTATTGATGTCTGGGAAGGAGATGGAAGAAGGGTTGCTGAAAGATGTTTGTGGGACTTGAGCGGTGAAATCATCGAGAATTTTGGTGAGCACAGAGAAAGCAGGTCGAACAGGGTATTCCTGATCAGTGATGATGACGGCTGTGGGACAATAATTAGCGGGAAAAATGGAAGATGCCAGCAAGCTCCGAACCAGCAAGTTGTTCGGGACCTCCACGATTGTAGACATGAGCGACGTGGCTCTGCTCCTGCACTGTTTGGCGCTGTCCTTGTGGCGTTCGTTCGGTAACAGTCTTGGACAGGAAAGTCATGAATTCCGAAGCGGAACCTCTCTGGTAGAAGCTGAACGACGAAAGGTCGCTGGCAGTGCTTAACACAACCGCAGCTCCGGATGGTGGCGCTAAAAGAACGGAAATCGAGAAAACCTTCATGTTGGGTAGATATCAACCTAGTCAATAGAAAGATGAAGAGAATGTCAAGAGCAGGTTTGAAGCAGGTCAAGCTGCGCTAGTCACAAGCTGTCACGCAGAAGGGGCTGACTCAAAACGGCTCTATCGTCTCGTTCACCCATGGCCTTCGCCTTCATAAGGCACAACCTCATCCATACTATGTCAGTCCTAGACGTGTCGAGTCTCGTGCTGCCAACATGATGCTCATTTTCACTGTTGCTCAGGGCAATCAGTCCGACGTTGATATCTAAATAGGCACTTTGTTTGAAACACGCTCACAACTGATTTATGATGTGGAATGCCTCTCGAATTATAAATGGATACTGCCAGCGACCTCTGCTAATTCTTTGCCTCGATTTAGCTTCAATTCAATTGCTTTTAAGGAACGCTCATGCTTGCGTTGGGGTAACTTCCTCTTCCTTGTCTGTCAAGCATGATAGCCTGTAACTAAAGATTAATCCACCGCTCTGCGTTGAGATTTGGTAGGTCGGCCTTCCTTCTACGGGCCTACTCGATAATACACGTTTAAAGATCCAGGAGAGAATGAGAGGGACAGGAGCTTTCCTCTGAGATTTCAAAGTAGGCAGGTTCTGTCCCATGTCTGGGTAGTGTAACCAAGCGCCGGATAGAACGGGGGCTGGACTCCTTTAAAGGAGTTCAGTCGCTGCTCCCAGGCGACGTTGAATCACGATCACGAAGAACAGCCACTTTCAAAGCCCGTCGGTATACACTCTATCATGAATGGTATGCATCCGAACCCGTTTCCGCCTCCATAGCGACAACGACAACACCAGAACCAGTAACAGAGGGTAATGGAGGTAAGAAAGCAGTAGTCCGTAACACTTATCGTCGCCTTGAATCCCGAGCCCTTTCCTCGAATTAAACTGCTTACCGCCGCACACCGCACACACGATCAGAGCCAAGGCTATCCCGTCACCCGCATAACATCGCAAGCATATGTTCCATGAGGTTCCATGATACTTTGTGGGAGAGTCGAGCCCTGAACAGCCACCGGATCACACCTACATCAAGAGATCAAATCGGCGACATATGCCGCAGGTACTTAAAGCCAACGATTGTGTGTTTCATCCCCATCGTGGCTGCGCCCGACCTTCGTGTTCAACAACTCCCTCGGCTGGTCCACCCCCAACAACTATTGTTCATCATTTCAAGCTCCATTTGTTGATCAAATATGTCTGTGTCTATACGTTCTCGCAAGTTCTGCTGCTGCTTCCCAGTCAGGCTTGGTGTTTTCGTGAGTAACAACCTACCTGATCCATGTTATGATATTTGATATTGCTTCAAGGTTTTGTCACTGCTTGCAATGGTTGGCGGTTCCTTCGTGGCGGCAATCGGCTGGATTCAAGTTTCTCAGCTTGGTATGTCAAGGTCATACACGCACCCAGCAAATCGCTGATAATCACGATAGGGACACACCCCATGGAAAAGGCCGATGAAATTGCTCTCTGGATCCAGTCTAGCATGTTCACCATCCTCGGTGCGCTTGCAGTGCTTGGGTAAGCTCCCTGCTTTCGTCATCAATGCAACATTTTAATTTCTCCCTTCGTCAGCTTCATTGGTGCCCTGATCAAAAACCGTGCCATGGTTTCGGGCTTCGCAATTGCTTTGTCCATCCACTTCGGATTCAGCCTTGCCTCTGGGATATTTAGCTTGTACAGCATATTCAAGCAGAACCCCCAGGAGGCGATCGCCAAGTGCTTGAACGAGGCCACCGATAACTCGGAAACCACGACGGAGACATGTCGGAATGGAATTGCGGTCATGAAGGGAATTATGGTTGCCATTTACGTCGTAACCTGGCTCATCCAACTTTGTGCGTGTTCCACAACCCTGCTACGAAGCTATTCATACTAAACTTTCAAATTATTCTTCTCTCTAAAGATGCTTACTTCGTTGTGGAACGATATGCCGACCAACTGGCAGACGAAGAGATGGCCGAGAATACCATCGTTATCCCTCGAACGGTGCAGGCAATTAGCGCACCTCAGGTCACCACTTACAATGGATTCACTTCCTCATACCCCTTCACCGCGTCGCGACAAGCACACGGCGTCACCGTCGGCCAAGACCCAAGCAACCGTGTATAGGACATACGTACATGAACAAATGAACTCGAGATGATTACATTTTACTGCCTGGTGCAGTTTACGGGATATAGTGTGATTTTGTAAATCTACACAGTAGCGAAATATATTCATTTTGGGAAACTTATCAAAATCGGAGAATTTGCACTGAGCAACTTAACCACGTACCAAATCAGCCAGTCATAATGGTACACATGTTTTGCCATGCAGCACCCCGCCAGCTCAGATGGATGGTAGAATTGTGAAAATGGAAACGAGTTGCATACAACTATAGCTGGTGTTTCAGTGAAATATAGGGGTAGTGATTTTCAGTGAAATCTGCTGTGGTCCGCCGATCATCAATGTAGCCTATCCATACTGTATCTTATCATCCCATTTCCCAAACACAAATAAAACGTTGTTACAAAGGTTAGGGGATTAGAAAAAGTAGGATTAACAAGCCCCACCGTCAACCCAAACACCCGCTGAAGGAAGGTTAAAATTAGACACTAGAATAACATACTATCCGAACTCACCTCCACCTCCGGGGGTATCAGCCTGCGACCACCATTGAGCGGTCCAGAGATGTCCGCCTAGATATTAACTTTAGACGATTTATCGGTCCTATGGATGTGTTTGACGTACCATAGGTTACCTTGGATCCTCCGGTATAAACAACCTTCCGAAAGAGAATTTAGAGAGTGTCCTGGTACATGCAAACGTTGAACTAACAGAAGATGACCAAGCAGCAACACCAGCGCATCCCCCGGTTGAGATTGTGGTCGTAGGAGGAGTAGTAATAGGGGTAGTGGTTGGCGGAGGGGTGGTGGTAACCGGGGGCTTGGTTCCTCCCCCTTGTCCCATATTGCTACGGATGTTGTCCCATTTGCTATTTGGGAAGCTAGAAGGCAACAGTTAAAAAATATATTACAGAATTGATTTTCGCAACCGTACTTGATGTGATTGGCTGTTTGATCGAAGGCTCCCAGAACACCGGCCACGGTCCCGACGAGAGATTCACCACCAACTTTGTCAGTGGAGAGCTTGACAAAGAAAGTCAGAGGAAGTCCCAAAGAATGGAATAATAACTCACTTCCCAGAACATCGACCCACCAAGACCGTTCGAGTTGATATAATTGGCCTTGAGCTTCACGATGTTCGGTGTATCGTATGACACAAACTCTCGTTTCGAGGAATCATAGGAGTAGCTTGAAACATCTGAGGTGTTTTCGACGACCGAAGCGCCAGCCACTATATTGATGGAACATATTAGGAACAAGTCCAGAATGGTCATATTTTATCTCTTACGAGGCAGCGCCTTATATGAGTAAACGCCGGCTTCGATTGTCCCTGGACCGATCTATTATATTATTTAGTAGGAAGAATCGGAAGTTAGAGAGAAATTATCCATACACCGCTATATGGTTGACCAAGGCCGGCTGTATTCTCAAAAGCACGGCCGTACAAAGGCATTCCTATGGTCTTCGCTCAGCAAAAATTCCCGCTGTACGACGAAGAACAATTACCCATTATAATCTTGCTTGTCGTCGCCCCTGCGCCTTGATAAAATTTGACAGCTGAGTCGGTGTTAAACCCAGTGCGGGCGCCTCCATACAGATTGGCTTGGTTATCAGCAAATGTCAACCAGGATCCAGCGTAATCGTACGCCTGTGGAGATAAATGAGCCGAGTAGTTCAAGAAAGATTAAATCGGGTACACCTACCATGAGGTTCCAGAAGTTCATGGCAGAATTCATCTGCGGGACTTTGAGGTTCGCATAGTTTGCGGCACCTGCAGCAACTGCAGCTGTGATGAGATAAGGTGTGCTATCTCCTTTCCTGGAAGCGAGATTATCGAAGGCAGTGCGGAGGGCAGTCATAAGGTCGGCGAGGCCTTGGCCTTGGGCGGAATTGGAAGGGTATTCAAAATCAATGTCGCTGCGAAACAAAATGAGTGGAGGAAAGGCAGCGTGAGATACACAAACGAACATGCCGTCGAAACCGTAATCTTCGATCAACTGAACAGCGTTGGAAACGAAAGTCGCGCGAGCAGATGCAGAGGTGACAAAGTTAAAATGTCCTTCGTGAAAAATATCAGCGGGGATTCAAACAAACTGTTAAGGTAATTACCAGCTTGAGAGTAAGTCCACCCTCCAATCGAGAGTAAAACCTTGAGGTTTCGCTTCTGCAATTTCAGCAAATAAAGTTGCTTAAGGCACCCATAAAGATTGTTTCCTGTCTCGCTCCAGGAATCTGTGGGGAAGTGTTTCTACTAACCAGTTAACTTTCAGACACTGCGGTTTCGTAGAATGATACATACTTGTTCGTCAGCATACGGGTCCGTGAGCTTGATAGCTCCCGTAGAGGGATCAGTGTCCGCGAAAGAATAGAGGATATCTAGACCTCCATTGAGATATGACGGTAGGCGTAAATGTTTAATGTTACGCACGAGTCAAAGGGCCAGATACAATATCAGTCGGCTCTGGAAGACTTGCCTCAGTATTGTAGAACGTCCAAAAGATGAAAGCATGACTTACGGAAGTTGGCACCATAGATACCCCAGTTGGTAAAGTACGCAAATGAGACTTTGGTCCCAGCCGCACGCCGTTGGATGACGGATGTCCTGGGGTTCCGTTCAATGGTAAACCGATTCGGCGCTTCTTTGTAGTTGTCCGGGCGGTGCATAACTTGTGTGGCATCAACGGCGATGAGAACAGCTAGCGCCGTCGCTGCGAGCAGGCAGAGGCGCCGAAATATTGGCTGAGAGTGCATTGGTCGAGCTTTAGCAGTAAGCTTTGAAACGGCCGAGGTTGGCTGGCTGAGAGATCCTGCATACTCTATTTCCTGGCGTATTTAAACCTTCGTTATGATTTCGCGTAAGTGAGGACGGGCTCTATTTGCATGTGGAGGTATCAGTATAATGGGAACACAGATGTCCAAAACACATGGTGGGTCGGCTGGAATCCCGCTTCCAACTTCGAGTAGACCCGCATGCCGCCACATAAGAAATAAGGCGGTGAATAACCATGTGTTAGCGACAGATATTTTTGGAAGTAGATGCTGGAATGTCCTTGAGAGATTGTGCGTTGTGGCACCGTGGCAATTTGGAATTCCTTGCGGAATTTACCTGCGTAATGACAAAGAAATTTTCAGATAGTGAGCCCGAGAAGATCACCTAGGTAGACGACGGGCACTTGGTATAGGGTTTTGTGGAGAAGGACTTCTACTTCAGAAAGAAGGCTTGAACTAGAATTTCTTGGTTTGGGTCAGACCAGGGAGCATACGAATCTGACCAGCATTGTATAAACGTTGGATAAAGAATGGTCAGAAGCATGGTTCCGCATGGAGAATCGTAACTTACCCATGAATCGAAAGAGTCAAGACTGAGGCATTTCCCCGATGTCAAGCTTGTGTCACGATCACGTGTAGTGCGTTATGTCGTGTTTTGAACATTCTCAGTGCTCACTTTCTTCCGTCAGCCAAGTCAAACTCCGGAAGACATTCATTCATACATAACCTATATCTCCGACTGGGAAGGACTAAACATCCATTGAAATTACAATATGATGCAAGCCTACGCCTTCCTGGTCCCATGGTCCCTATCGACATGCTTTCAACTTCTTTTACTATCATTTCCACGAGGCTCGCCTGAAATGCAATCTGAACTATCAATGTACTGTCTGGGAATATGTTTTCAAAGATCTTTTCTTGCAGTCGCGTGGCCTCTGAGCCGCTCCGAACCCACGGACCCAAACAATTTCCCAGTAACTGGAAGTAACCAGGATACCGCGTTGAGAAGATGGTATTCAAATTATGTTGTGCTTCCTTTCAGTTAGGTCGTTGAATTTGTGGCCGTTGTGGTCAAACTGAACGGAGAGCCGACAAGACGCGGGTGCGATTGTCGTCTTCTTTGTGTCACAGGATTGGAGGCGAGAATTATAGGCCACCTCGAACGCCATGGAGTTTTGGTTGTTCTATAAGCCATGGTATTATTTTTTTAGAATCCATGTTTGACTGGTCTAGTGCCAGGCAGACTTCGCGTCTGGGTTCTTGTCCCTGATACCGATATCCGGATCACTCTTCTCGTACACTGGCCTGAATCTATGAACGTCCTTTTCGTGGAAGGAAACCAGAGTTGTGTACGTGACGGTCTACGATTCTGCCCTGGTTACCATCTTTCTCTTCCAGTGGCATTTCTTTTGGATATTTCGCCCATTCGACGCACCTACGACTTCTGTCGATGGTGACCTTTGCCGAACGGTTTTCGGGTGTGTTTTCTTTGATCACATCGAGCATTTAACCTTGTCGCCGAGAGACAGACCTAAACGCCGCAGCAAGAGGGTCGTTCCTACGTATTGTATCGCTGGGCACAGCTTACAGCCATTAATTTTGCAGCAAATCTTATCATTTATTCTGGAGGCTCAGCGAGCGACATGACCGTTCACAAGACAGCAGTTTGCCAATTAATTCTTCATTATTGCTTGGGGGAAGGGGGGAGTTCATGCATTAACAATCTCAATGATGGCATGATGAGGTTTAAATTACGAAGTTCAATTCAATGATTCGCATGAGGTCACTGGCATTAGCAGAAGCATGAGTAAATGAAAAGACCATAAGGGTACACTGAATCGACAGCGAACGGAGGAAGGAGGAAGGAGAAAGGAGAATTGTGTATATTTACAGCAGATAATATTTTGGAATCCACTAAACAACGAATGTGGGTGGCTAAGGAAAGTAGGAAGGACAGCGCGTCAACGCCTATGGGCTCCAAGGTGTGACGCTGGATTTTAATGCGTGGTTGATGATGATGATGGTGGTGGTGGTGTGGGATGCCAAAAATAACGAATCGGAAGATATGATGTAGCACAACGGTAGTAACGATAGCACAGACGACAGTAAACATGGTGAAAGACGGAAATTGGAGGGCGTAGGGGCGAAGATTCAATTAGGAAAGAAAAGGCGTAGGTGATGTAAGAAATTATAAATACCGAGGAAGAGAAAGAGGTATATGGCAAGCATTGACGCGTCTGTCCATTCATTGAGGAATTCGCGGTTCAAGCAATTATATTTCGAGCCTTTAAGGGCAAGGAATGGGGTGGGGTTTGTCACACGCGAATTGGGATTGTTCCTGCTTGTAAAACTTAAAAAGGAAACAAGAAATGGAACTGCTGGCATACCTCGATCCGTTCTCCCTACACCCCATCGGTATATTATAAAAGCTCCACACGACACGCAGTTTCCCCCTGCCGAGACCCAGAAAACTGTCCAACGCCCTCCTCAAACATCAACATATATTAGGATGGGTTCCCCTACACCTTCGATCTCGGGTATCACGCATTTTAGGTCAAATGCTTTTGCAAGGACGATCTTGAAGATCTTCTGTACGTTTATCGAAGCGGACGTCGAGCAGAAAATCAGCGACGCGTGCATGGCACGCGCGAAACGTTTTGCCTGTGAACGAAGAATGAGTTAGTCCCCCTGGACCAGAGCGGTTGTGCAGTACCTGTTTCGTGATTTCTTCTTGCTCGTCGCGAGGGAAAGTTGCAAACTGGTCGAATTTCGTACCGATTAGAAACGGTATGGCGGTCTGACCAAGGAGGGTCAGCCAAAAGATCATGTTCATATTTCTTTACATTACTTTGTTAAAACCTCGTGCCTGCCGATACCACTCCTTCACCGAGTTTAGAGTCGATTTTCGAGAGAGATCGAACATAAATAGGATTGCGACGGCGTCATTACACACAAGGGGTAGCATATTGACGAACTCCCGTTGGCCGCCCAAATCCCAAATGGAGAAAGTGATGGTCGTTCGACGAACAGAAATCGTCTTTTCCATAAAGTTAACGCCTTTGAAAATCATAAGCGTTATTGCAACAAGCAGATGAAATTCTTACTCACCCAGCGTTTGGATATAATCCTCGTCAAAACTGCCCTCGACGTATTTCACCATCAAACTCGTTTTCCCAATCTGAGAATCTCCAACCATCCCAACCTTGATTACCACACTATTCCAACATGTAAGAACTCGGGAACTACAGACAAAAGAATGAGACAAACCTGTTCTTCTCATCACTGTTTTCACCGGGTGTGCTGGGCTCTTGACTGCTGGGACCTGCAGTTGGAGGAGGTGTTGAGGTTGAAGAGGAAGCTGAAGCCGACATGATCTACTCGATCCGGGTTGGGGATAGCTTGGTAACGTGTAAGAGCGCGTCGTTCCCTGTTCTTTGATGGAAAAAGAGGAGGGATTTGCGTCAAGGAGAATGGTGAAAGGAGGGAAACAAGAAAGAGACGTCAAGGGCAGAAGGACGCGTCTTGATTGGAGTCGGCCCTGGATTGAGCTTGTGGGAGACCACACCCAATGAAAAGTGGGTCTCAAAGCAAAGCAATCTGTCGCCGTCGTCGTTGTCGTCAACACCGAGCCAGACAGCAGTTTATAAACAACGGTGGCCAGGGCCACATAACGACCCCTCAGAGGCTTTTGACAAACAACATCCCCTGAAACAAACATAATTATCGGCGCTCATCATTGAACATTCCCGCTACCCTAAGGATAGGCATTGTGAATGGACTCCAAATGCTTGGCATCTTTTCGAATGAAACGTCCATTAGGCCACAACGTCTAGCAACCTGAATATATGTTCTACTACAAGAATGACCTTGAATCCTTTATTCGCGAAGTGCGATGATATCAAGCAAACCTCACAACTTCTTGATTCGAGAATGGGATGTGCTCGGTCGTCTCCTCAGGATATTTAGTCAAGATGTCCAATGACAAAAGGCACGATAATCATCGAAGAATTCAAATTCCTTGTCAGTATTAAATTGAAAGGTGACGACCACCTCGCGCGGGAGATCGCGACCCATTTTGTGTAATTAATCTTGGGGGTTTTCCGCCTCAGGCTCCATATCTTACCCGTGAACATGCCAACCAGAACTCAGACCCACCCTCCTCACACCATCCAAGAGGACCGAGATCACATTCGGCGCATGCTAGAAGTTTCATGCGACGGCCTGCAGAGAGAACGAATCATCAAAAATAAAGGTGCAATGAAGAAGAATGTAACCCACCAGATTCTACCAGGGGTTGGATTGGACGCGTGAAGCCAATGTTTTCAAACTCCATTGGTGAGGGGGTGATAAGCCACCATTGCGCCGTTTGTGGAGGTTCGGGGAGGGCTATCAAGTCAGGGTTTGGGGGAAGGCCTAAGGGTTCCAGCTGTTGCAAGAGTGACCTCAGTGAGAAGAAGAGTAGGGATAACGAAATGGATGAACCTGGACACTAGCTCGTTCGACCCATTTTCCGACACCTTTCTTCAGGATTATACTTCCACACCCATCGCGAGGGCAGAGAAGGTCAAACTTGTTGACCAAAACGCCCTCCGTGGCTGTGTCGGGCTGCAGGAGGTCAGAGAGGCCGTTTGGGTAGTCAGAAATCAGTCGGGATAAAGGGATTACGTCCGGTCGTCGCTGAAGTGCCTCCAGAATACCAGGTGGCATCTGTTGGTTTCTGTCCGGGATTTGTGCCTCTCTTTCCTTATTGGCAGACAAGTTAAGCCGCATCTCAAACCATGGCTTCGATCCATGTACCACGCTACTCTGCCCCAGCCATTCAAAACCGGCCTTTTCGTAAAAGCCTCGCAGATCGTCGTGCGTGATAAGTAGGACGCGTTCCAGAAACTCCAAGCCCTCCAGGCTCTCCAATTTTGCTTGTTCGAGTCGCCGGACATACTCCTTGAGCAAAGCCAATCCAACCCGCTTGCGCCGATGTGAAGGTGCTACACACACGGAGTGGATGCATACGGAAGTCGAGCCGGTAACATGAGTTGACATGGATTCGTGCGTCAAGGATGTCGCTGGGGATAGCGTGGAGCAGATGTAACCTATGAGCGTTCTTGATCCTTCGTTCGATTCGTAGGCGCCGAGAAAGAGGTTGCCTGCTTGAGATTGACGAAGCCTAGGCGTTGTTAGTGGGTGCAAGCAATGATTCGATAGTCTGAGTACTTACCTGAAGCTTGCTTCCGTACCTGCCTCGTCCGGTGGATAGCCTGCAGAAGTGTTAATCATTCCCATCGGGAGACGTGGAATTTCGATGCCTCTGACCCAGTTGTTCAATTTCGAGAGCAGCGGGGAGGTCACTGGAG
>Ga0307517_10004753_pt1 | contig 20750 bp, 16 predicted proteins | sample 23_EM_MG_FD_194515 | JGI IMG/M metagenome (GOLD analysis project Ga0307517, IMG submission 194515) | Populus trichocarpa ectomycorrhiza microbial communities from riparian zone in the Pacific Northwest, United States - 23_EM | ecosystem: Host-associated > Plants > Roots > Unclassified | place...
CCTCTATATTAGAATAACAATTTATCACCAGGAAATAAAAACTAGATTTTCAGATTCTCTATATTTCAAAGTACCTGTGGCTTGATTCTCAGGGTTGTACCTCATTTATTTGTTGTGATAATCAAATATAGATTTGATTTTCCAATGGTTGCTATGGGTGAGCCGGATCCCTGTCGTGAGCCGCATCCCCGTATATTACATTAGACCACACTCGACAATAGCAGATATCTATATTATGTATCTGAATTTGAAACAAGTCAAGGTCATTCTAGCCAATCGCTATTCACGCCTCGCCGACAATTCCTTTCTAAAATATTACTCTTTGTCCTCGAGCATCCCTATACCTTGTTCCCATCCAACCGACAGCACCGCGCCCCGTTCCTCCGGATTGTTGAGATAGTGGTCGTTTCTCTCGCCATGGGGTGTTGCGAACAGAACCTGAAAGATTATTGCTGGTGTATCCCGCTTGTATTGGCTGGCCGTAAGGGACATGGGGATACTGTGAAAATGCTACTCGGGCGGGAGCAGGTCAGCCATGGCAAGCCAGATAGTGGTAGTTGAAAATTGCTCTCGCATCCCGCTCAGGAAAAGGACATGGGAGAGTGGCGAAAATACCTGGGCGGGAAGAGGTCAAACTCGACAAGCCAGATAACGGCCGCCAAATACTACTCCGTCATCCCACTCCGAGTGGATATGCGAAAGTGGTGAAAATGCTCCTTGAGCGATAGGAGGTCAGCCCCAACAAGCCATATAATCACGGCGGAACACCATTGTCTTATCCTGTTGAGCAAGGGAAATATGGGAGCAGCGAAAATACTATTCGGACGAGATGATGATAATCCCCAGAAGCTAGCGAACGACGGTAGATCACCTCTCAAGTGGGCAGCGGGTTTGTGCCATCAGGAAATGCAGGTCCTGTCGTAGTCTTCCGATGTCGTAATGCAGAGTGATTGGAGACCTATGAGACACCTCATCGAGAAAATCACCACCATTCCCTCCCTTTCAAACCATATTTCTACATGGGACTTGTGTTTGTATATATTCTTTTGTAGGCGATCATATCCCATCGGACGGGAATACACATATATGCAATTGCATCTGGCTTCGACTCTGTGCCTAGCTTGGTCGAGTGAGCATTCATGGATTTCGGTTAGCAAAGCATAGTGGGGTGTTGTCAGCAGGCCCGGTGAACTGCCGTACTGTAGTTCTATTATTATGAGAAAGTTCAAGGTCTAGCTTGCAGTTTCTCTTCCTCCTATATTGTATTTCATTTTCCTCTGGCTACAAATTCTTGCTGGCACGATTTCTTTTTCTACTTGCACAATTCTTTATTGCTCTCTACAGTTCCTCTCCCGCCTACTCTCCACACTACCAAATAGATCTATCGTATATAGAGTCTTCTTTCATTCATTCATATATCAACAAAAGTGTGCAAGAGCATGAATATTCTTGAGGCGATTGTTACCAACTATCCAAAGACCATATCTACAGGTACGACTCCGATCGCCAGTACGGTGCACGGTTTTGGTGTAAATGGGGAAGCTCGCTTGTTCCCATCCACTTAACTAATGGTAAAGACAAGAATATAAATCACAACCAATTCCTCGCACTGCCGTAGTGTACTTCTATTAATCGCTACACATATCCATTCTCTTCCACGACTATGTTGGAAATGATGCTGCTCACCATACTCTCATGATACTTTTCTTCGTTGTTCGGATAGCTGCGGATATGCGCTTAGGATTGGGGCATATGTCTTCGGCTTCGAGCGTTTGTTTGGACGTTCTGGAAAGCATTTCGAATGCAGGAACGCGCGATAGCTCGGGGACGGTGCAGCTTTCGGGAAAGCCGGGAGAAAGCGGAAGCGCTGTAAGGCCAGTGTGGAAGAGCTGGAAGCCGGGAGGCAGGTTTGTTTGTTTTGTCAGCTCGGGAGTCATGGCGGGTGAAAGGGGGACTCACATAGAGTAGCTGGTGGCTCGTGGCTAGATAGGATGTCCCTGTGGTGGATATATACACCTGTGATTGTCCTTAGTTGAGCATCGTGCACCGCGAAGCCATCGTTGAGCGTGAAACTGTGGTTGTTGAATGAAAAGATATTTTTCCCCCGCCTGAGTGGGTGATCGTTCATTGTGAGTTCCTTGGCGTTTCGTTTCGTTGTCACTATCATCGCCGATCCACATTTACCGTGATAGAATCTCGCTCTTTCGCTGGCCTACGGTAACAAAAGAAAGACATGCTTCACAAAGACCTCCGAGTGTTCATAACATCCGCACATCGGACACTCCGCGCATCATACTCCTTGACTCCGCTGTATTACTCCTGCTACTCCATGGACCTAAAGCGCACCTCCGAAGACCATATGCGAACAATGCAGCGACAAGCTGAGCATGGCCAACCGTCCTGGCCCTCACAACCGCCCGACCATGGCTTCCAAACGGCGACACCAACAACCAAACGGAGACTACGAAACTAAACGCGACGCCAAGAGTTGAGGCCGCAGAGCTTCGATCGCTAGCGTACCACCGTGCGGAGTTCTCTCTCATTCACTATCTCACTCCACGCTCACTAACGCCTCAACCAACTAACTAATTAACTAACTGACTGACTGACTGGAGGCGGGAGTATATATAAACCACAATGATTGTCGTCCTCCTATCCTTCCATCGATCGCGAAACGCATATCCGCTTCCTTCCGCATCTGTTACCGTCGGGGGAAGAGTGGGGTTCGCACTTGTGGCTTGGCACACGCGGGGTCTGGTAACACCCACTTTCCCAATCCATTGCTCCTCAGCGGCTGAATGCCTTTCTCTGATAATGGCGGAAGACGAGAGCTAACCACTCCGGAGAGTATGTGAACATGTATTGTGATGGATTTCATAGGTATAGTCGCAGTCATTCTCTCTTGGAAGGCAAAAGTTCGTCGGTAGGTATGGTTGCCGAACGGCCAATGTGAACTCCACTTCTTCTCCCGACTGTTCTCTTTCCTCCTTTCACGCACTTCCTTGCTATTTAACAGAAACAAGACAGGCATCAACTAACTCTCATTGCTCTTAGCCTCCGCGCCAGCCATCCAAATCTCCGGGCATCCGACTCATTCACAGTCGTATTTCTTCCGGTTCTGCATCGATCCCAAATACATATCAGTAGCCTCTGTCCCGATGATAAAGCCATATGCTGCGAGCGATATGCCGAGAGCGACACGCTGAGCCCGCCGAGAAGCATTACAGACCTCCAACAAAGCCTACTGTTTGTGTGTTGGCCATCCGGTGGCATTAGTACGGCTTTGGCGGCGGAAGTCTTCTATTATATCCTCCGGATACCGGCTAATTCACGGGGTATTAATAGGTTTTCTTGCTAGTTCCTCAGCTATTATTTTTCCTTCTCCCAGAATGCCGACTACCGCAAAAACCCGCTGTATCCACTACCGGCGATCGGGCTCTTTGCTTTCGCAATACGAAACACACCCTATGGAGGAATAGTGTTTGCCATAAAGGTATAGCTTGGCCAGGTAGAGCTTGCTGGATCTCATTAACCGGTATTCGTTATTTTGTTAACCTTCCGTGTCAGATCTGTCGCTATTTAGTGATGCGGTACAATTGAGATCTCCGATAGTGGATGTAGCCAGTTTTTACAGTAGGTCGCCTTCCCCGCCATCCGGACGGACGTCCATAGTGCAGGTGACTCGTTTGTTTTTAGCATATGCAATGCCGTACTGTTAATTGATCTGTATCATGTATCATAGCTCCTCTACTATTATAGGCATCGTCTTATACAGTTTTTCATACACACCTGCAGAATCCTCACCCTATCATACATCGCTTTTCCTCTATCTAAAAAATAGAATAAAACAAGAAAACACCTTATGCAAGTATCCAGTTCATCTATCGTGCAGGGAAGAGGTCGGGGAGGAAGAAAAGGAGGAAAAGAACAAGAGTACTTGAAGAGAAAAAAGCAAAGAGAGGCGAGGATTGACAGCTAGAGGGAAATAAAATACGATAAGATGAAAGACGAAAGCTATAAATTGAATCTTCTCACAATAATAGAATTATTTCATGCCACAGACCAGCCACTACTCCACTGTGCAAGCAGAAACTTATAAATCCTGACCGCACAAAGCCAAACAAGGAGATTGGACAAGAGTGTAATAATCTGTGTGGTGAACTGCCGTCACAGATGATTTCCTTCGCCTTAGAGCCTGATGTCAAAGATAACTTGTGCCTATAACAGGCTTCAGAAGGGAAGGAATGGCGATGATTTCCATGCGGTCGGGTAATCTGAGTATTGTGGGTTACCGCTGGGGAGGCTGTAGGAGTGCCTAGGGCTTCAAATAGCTATATTGGCATCAAACATGAGCAGTGTTTAGAGGTTAATGGCTAGGTTGTCGATATTAAGCACCGTCTGCCAGAATAGTATTCTAGCACACGCCTCATGTCCGCTCCGAGTGGCATACGAGAGTGGCGCTCGACCCTCATTATCTGGCCTGTGGGGGTTGACCTCTTCACGCCCGAGTAGCATTTCTACCACTTTCCACCATTCTTTGCCAGCAGCATACGAGAGCGGCGTTCGGCCCTTATTATCTGGCTTGTCGGGGTCGACCTCTTCTCGCCCGAATAGTAATTTCATCACTCCCATGAAATTCTCCGCTCGGTACCGATACTTACACTCAGTTGCATAGGAGAGCGGTGTTCGGCGGTCGTCATCCGGCCTGTCAGGGTTGACCTCTTCACGCCCGAGCAGCATCTCCACCACTTTCCAGCGTCCTTTGCCAGCGGCATAGGAGAGCGGTGTTCGGCCCGTATTATCTGGCTTGTCAGGGTTGACTTCTCCCTGCCCGAGTAGTATCATCACACAGGCCTTGGCTCCTCTGCCAGCGGCATACGAGAGCGGCGTTCGGCCAGTATTATTTGGCCTGTCGGGGTCAATCTCTTTTCGCTCGAGTAAGATTTTCACTATCCCCCCCCGTTCTCCCATAACGGCATACGAGAGCGGCGTTCGGCCCTCATTATCTGGCTCGTTGGGATTGACCTCTTCCCGCCCAAGTATCATTCTCACCACTTTCACCAGCCCACGGCCGGCGGCATACGAAAGCGGCGTTCGGCCCTTATCGTCTGGTTTGTTGGGGTTGACCTCTTCACGCCCTAGTAGTATTTTCACCGCCACCCCATCACTTGCAGCGCAATACGAAATCGAACCCCTATGAGAATATGAGAGCGGCGTTCGGCCCTCATTTTCTGGCTTGCCAGGGTTGGTCTCTCCCATCATTCTCAACACCCATCCATTTTCGGCGGCATACGAAAGCGGCGTTCGGCCCTCATAGTCTGGTTTGTCGGGGTTGACCTCTTTACGCTCAAGTAGCATTTTCACCACTTCCCCATATCCATTTTCGGCGGCATACGAAAGCGGCGTTCGGCCCTCATAGTCTGGTTTGTCGGGGTTGACCTCTTTACGCTCAAGTAGCATTTTCACCACTTCCCCATATCCTTTGTCAGCAGCATACGAGAGCGGCGTTCGGCCCCTGTTATCTGGCTCGTTGGGGTTGACCTCAGTTCGTCCGAGTAGCATTTTCACTACCTCCGCACACCACCCAGGGAACATACCCCAAGGCTCAACGGCATAGCAGAGTGGTGTTCTGCCCAAATCACTTGGCCTGCCGGGGTTAACCTCTTCCCGCGCCAGTAACATTTTCACCACTTCCCCATATCCATATTCAGCGGCATACGACAGCGGCGTTCGGTCCTCATTATCTGGCTTGTCGGGGTTGACCTCTCCACGCTCGAGTAGCATTTGCACCACTTCCCCCTTTCCATAGTCAGCGGCATACGAGAGCGGCGTTCGGCCCTTATTATCTAGCTTGTCGGGGTTGACCTCTCCGCACCCGAGTAGCATTTTCAACACTCCCTCCTTTCCATCGACAGCGGCGTGCGAGAGCGGCGTTCGGCCCAAATCATCTGGTTTGTCGGGGTTGACCTCTCCACGCCCGAGTAGCATTTGCACCACTTCCCCCTTTCCATAGGTAGCGGCATACCAGAGCGGCGTTCGGCCCTTATTATCCGGCTTGTCGGGGTTGACCTCTCCACGCCCGAGTAGCATTTTCAACACTCCCTCCTTTCCATCGGCAGCGGCGTACGAGAGCGGCGTTCGGCCCTCATTATCTGGCTTGTCGGGGTTGACCTCTTTACCCTCAAGTAGCATTTTCACCACTTCCCCATATCCATATTCAGCGGCATACGAGAGCGGTGTTCGGCCCTCATTACCCGGCTTATCGGGGCTGACCTCTTCTCGCCCCAGTAGGGCTTTCACTGCTTCCTCATTCCCACATTCAGCGGCGTAGGAGAGCGGCGTTCGGCCCTGATAATGTGGTTTGTCAAAGTTGACCTCTTGACGCTCTAGTATCATTTTCACCACTTCGCCCCTTCCATTGCCAGCGGCATTCGAGAGCGGTGTTCGGCCCTCATTATCTGGCTGGTCGGGGTTCACCTCGTGCCGCCCCAGGAACATTTTCACCACTTCCCCATATCCATATCCAGCGGCATACGAGAGCGGCGTTCGGCCCTCATTATCTGGCTTGTTGGGGTTGACCTCTTCACGCCCGAGTAGCATTGGCAACACTTCCCCCTTTCTATCGACAGCGGCGTACGAGAGCGGCGTTCGGCCCTTATTATCTGGCTTGTTGGGGCTGACCTCTTCACGCCCGAGTAGCATTTTCACCACTTCGCCATATCCATATTCAGCGGCACACGAGAGCGGTGTTCGGCCCAAATCATCTGGCTGGTCGGGGTTGACATCTCTACGCTGGAGTAGTATTTTCACCACTTCTCCCATTCCATTGCCGGCAGCATGGGTGAGCGGCGTTTGACCGTTATCATCTGGCTTGTCGGGGTTGACCTCTTTACGCTCAAGTAGCATTTTCACCACTTCCCCATATCCATATTCAGCGGCATACGAGAGCGGCGTTCGGATCGAATCATCTGTTTTGTCGGGGTTGACCTCTTCCCGCGCTAGTAGTATTTTCACCACTTCCTCATGCCCCTTCTTTGCAGCCCATGCAAGCGGCGTATACCCCAGAAGATCCTCTCCGTTCGTATCACAACATCCCATCTCGGTCAAAGCAGCCACAATATCAACAATTCCGAAGAACGAGGCGCAGTGTAGTCCACTGAATGGATACCAGGTTTCTACTCCCTCAAATTCATAATGCACTCTAGACTTGAAAAGAAGTTGGGTGGATATATGGCCATCATATCGCCGTAACAGTTGCAGGGCTAGTGATATTGACTGGGTCGAGAGCTCCCTTTTGCATGGACCCCCCAGTACATGGAACTGTATTCTAGAAAGGGCATGGCATTGAGGTCTGGGTCGTCGTCGAGTGGAATAGCTTTGACTTGTCGGGAATTTAGATAGGTCAAGCAGACCTCTACCATTGTACAGTGAGGGGTACTGAAAATATCGGGATGCGCGGAAAGATACTCTTTGAGAGTATAGTGGATCAATCGCACAGTTGATGCCTTATTATCCACCGTAATAAGCCCTTGGCAGCAGGCCACCAATGTCGTTATTGAAGGAGTGTTGCCGGCATTGAAATCCATGGAGCCTGCCTGGATTGCTAGAGCGTGGCAGAGCTCATTCGCCCTCAGCGGCCGTTCGGCATGACTGATCCACATCAAAGCTTCGATCGCTAGTCGCGATTTATCACCACCCTGGGCCTTTATCCGGTCTATCGTCCCACCATAGACCTCTCCCAACCCCAATCCTTCTACCATTTTACTTAGCCTTTCCCGTCTCCGATATAAGGTCGATTCTTGCAAAATTGATTCGATATTTAAGGAACCGAGCAGAAACCTAAATATATCTATTAGCCGCTTGCATGCTATGGGGCTCTCAATACCATGGCCGTTACCCACATTTCCGATATATTTCCAGGAATTTTCTCTAGAATGTCTGCCTCTAGACTCGAATCCATGGCATCCGGTGTTTCGTCTTGGCTCAGTCTGACACGAAGAAATCGGATGATATCGTCCCTGGTGGGACCAACAGATACACAGGTCACTCGTCCTGCAAGGCGTATTTCAATCTCGGGGCAAACGTGAGGCCTTCCGGTCACGAATATTCGGGCGGCGGGGGACTTCTCGAGGATTTCTTTCAACGAATCAAAAAGCCGATATCGCTGCACAGCCGTACATTCGTCAAGAGCATCAATTACCATAAATGTGGGCTGCGAGGAGGTGATGAGTTGCAGCATCTTCACGATATCAGCGAGTTGCGGTCTGCGCCCACAAACTGCCTTTTTGTGCTCACACAAGGCCCGCGATATTTCCTCCGGAACCCTTTCCATTCCACTAATCACCTGCCTCAGGAGGGAACCCAGCATACTGGTCGCAGACTGCTCCTTTCGAGCCGCAAAGTCGAAGTAAAAGCACGTAACAGCCGTGTTTTGTCCTCTAGTCTGATTGCAGAGCCTGTCCACCACTAAAGAGCTATCATCCCGGCTCGTTAGCATGGCTTTACTTCTCCCTTCGGAAGATAATCTGGGTTACCTAATAAACGTCTTGCCGACCCCCGGCTTCCCATAGCAAAACAGAACTGCCTTATCGCCTTCAGCTTCCCCACCCAATCCAGACCATCTTCCGAATTCCTCAGTCCTCATGAGCCATTCTCCGACATCATCGATACGGCGATCTTGAATGTCCCCATGTCGTAAACCGGGATCCAGGGGGGATAGCCAGGTTAGGAGTTGAGACGACTCATCCGTAACAGTACAGTTATTCCACACATTATTAGTTGTATTATGAGAGTTCGTAGTATTCTGGGAGTTTATGTTATTATTGAAGATATTTTGAGACATCTTTGACTCCTTATTGCTTGCTCAGTTGAAGAGGAGGAGTTTCTGAGTATGGTTGATGATATTCCCGGAAGTAGGAGAAAAGCGGGGGTCTGTTAAAGCAGCCTCGCAGCCCAGCGTCCCTAGGTGTCAACAAAATTACAATCAAACCACCCGAAAACCTGTGAAACCAAAACCATTCTCATGGCTACTACCGGCACTGTAGGATGAGGCACTGTAGGATGAGGCGTCATGTATGCGGGTTTCTAAATCCGAGCCTATCATACTGGCCTCATCTAATACTCACTGACTGGCCACCAACAAAACCCCCTCCGTACTGTTACGGTTTAAATTTGGCTTTCTTAACCGGCAGTTTTCTTGCTTATCTGCGAATAACTCTGGCTAAATACATACCGTAGCTGGTTGCTCATCTTAGCTTGGAGAGATATCACGTTTCTGCAGGGGTGGCCGTTGCCTAGCCTTGGCAGACGGGGGACTCTATGTAAGTTAGGTTCTTTAACTTCTCTCACGCTTTCCCCCCTTCCCTCCAGAGCGGTGACAAGGACAATGAGGACCGTAAGGAAGGAACACAGCACCACGGGGAACCGTTTTGACTGTAGTTTGAGGAAGGAAAATTGGGCCTGTACCTAGTTGGTCGGACAACCTGCAGGGTTGGGCTTTCTTGCTGCTGGAATCCTCTCTCTTTTGTGCCGTTTGCTGGATTGGTTTTGCGAAGTAGTTTAGTGAGCTTGAATTGATCGGGACTTGTGTGGTTTTCTTCCCTACTTGAGATTTCTTGAAAGTGACAGTTGTTTGCCCGTACTTCTCCCGTTCCGCAGAGTAGATACCATTACCCAGATATTTTGTTTTCAGTACTGCCGGCAGACAAACCCCCGCTATTATATATCTATAGCACTATAGCCTCAGCGCCCGACACACCAAGCCTATTTTCTAATAGACTCCACAAAGGCCCAGGCAATGGAAATATCGTCAGTTTCAAGTTTCTGTATACCTGGCTTTCCAACATTGTAGCGCGCTACTCCAGCTGCGACCCCAAAAAGACTGAATTACTCACAGCCCTTTTGCGAACTGTAGACATGAGGATGGACCCATCATGGATTATAGCCAAAGGATACGGTATGCATATTGGGGTAGTGACCAGGGCCTCACCATGTATTTATAGCTCTTTGCGAAAATCTTGTCTAAGATGTTGAAAAGGTGAATTTTTTCTTGTTGAGTAAAAGTGTGATAGACTATTTCCCACTAGTGTTCCCCCCAGGCTAGGACGCTAGGACGCCTGCCTATACACCAAAGCAGGCAACTCCAGAAAAAAGCCTAGGTCGATATGTACAGAATTCGATTAGCCGCCGAAAGCCCATGAGGCCTGATAGGTTTCTATCAGCCCGGTGATTAGCACTGACAGATCACCTTAAGGGTATCCTATCCCATCATTCCTCTTATCTCGCCTCTTCAGCAGGGATTACATTAAATCTCCAAGCTAACAAAGTGAAATTGTTGTATTTTTAATGCTACTTCCCCATATTGATCGCTTATGTAGTCACCATCCTAATTGGTACAATTGACCCATCATAACAGCAACTCCTTTCTACAATTAACTCATTTATTTAGTTCACTATCTCTAGTATCTTTTAGTATTTTTTTGCTAACCAAGCGAAATTGTCCCGTTATTTTGAATATTATTGCGGAATTGGGAAACATTTATAGTGAATTTTTGTTGTTGGCAGGGTGCGGGTTCTCGCTATGAGTCGGTCTGCCGAGGTCATATAGACAGTAGTCGGTGGTTGGGGGCGCTGATGCGAGGTATGGAACAATTAACCGGAACGGACAGGCCGCTCTAAGCTATATAGGCCAGGCCTGCTTATCAGGCAGCCGGGAAAAGGCTTATCCGGCCAGGCTACACCCCAGAGAATTTTGACAGACCGAGCCCGGCTTCACTGAAGCCTAGCCTACCTGGCCGCCTGGAAATACTGGCTGAAACAGGCCGTTGGAGGAATGGAAAATACCCCCCAAGGAGGTATCACAGGCCTTTCAAGAGCAGAAAAAGGTGTTGAAACCTGTAATCGGAGCCGTTAATTCATATTCCGTTTCTAATTTGTCCCACATACTTTCCTGTTTCGCATAGATTCACTAAACATCTGAGGCACTCATGTCACAGACTACCAGCAGTTTTGTGGCCCGTGGAGGAAACCTTTTTCTAGTCCCTTTGTTGTTCAGCTATTGTGGGATAAAGGGCGGATCTTTTCATTATTGTCTTATGAGTATCGCCTATCTTCGCTTGTTCACGTCTTCACTCTCTTTGTCTTGTCTAAATAGTCAATTCAATTGGCCTCATATCCTCATCCAAATTAAAAAAAAGGGTCCATGATAGGCGAGGCCCACAATTCCAGGACATCGTGAAGATGCTACAGACCATCACATCCTCACTACGCACATTTGTGTTCACAGACGCCCTAGACGGGAGCGCGGCGGTGCATGGGGTCAAGATCCTTAATTCGCCCCAGAAAATCCTAGAAAGGTCACTCGGGATACCGCTAGATACTGTGAGTTGTTCACCGGGGGGCAATCGCTTAGTCATGGACCTGCCCAGTGATCATCGGTGGCCGGGCACGCTTGTCCTTTCAAACCTTATTTTTACTCTTGCTCTTAAACAAGTCCCTCTTTTCCGCTGGTGCCAATCAATAAAATTTAAGTCTCACATCGTTTCTCATTCGGCCTTTCATCCCTCTCTTGTTTTCGGCCTCAGCCCTTCCGCATTCAAGTAGCTATTATTGAAATAGCTAGTTTGGCCACCACCCATTTGGTTCATCCCGCCGCCGATTGTTCCTAATACATACGACTATTCATCATTTGCAAGCCTCATATTCGGGCCGAGATTGAACAGCGTCTTGCTGGGAGAGTGATAAATGTATCTCTAGGTCTTAGCAAGGATGATATCATCGAATACCATCGTTTTAGACTGGTCGAGGATGAAACCACATATTGGAAATTGCGCTCTTGAATCCGCCGTAGTTACAAGTGATACCTCCCGGCCGCCTGCGCCACCTACCTGCCCCTACAACCACCGGCAGCCCCCGACCCCCTCTCTCTCTCCTCTTACCTCTCCTCCGCTCTTCTCCATCTTTTCTTTCTTGGTTAAATATCTCTCAAATCAACGAGCAATACAGGTTGCTTCCTCGCTTCTATTACCTCTTTCCGCTTACTCTCTCTCGTGGCACTACCCAACACCAGTGATGCGATGGATGAGAGTCTGGCAGCAGACATTCTAGCGAAGATTCCACAAAATATTTCGGAAATATAAGTGGGAACAATGATACCGGGAACCCAGCCAAACGACATCTAACAGATATACCTCTAAGTTTCCATCGGCTTCCCCAAAGATCAATGCAATCTTACACGAATCGGCGGTCTCTTGGGGACTAGAAAAGCTCGGCAACATAACAGATTGATTAGAGTTTAGAGTTTACGGTGCGGCGATTCGGCGATTCGGCAGATAAGGGCGCAAGGTAGGGGCAAATCAAAACTCTGGATGACAGCCCTAATGTGGATCAGTTATGCGGAACGCCCGCCGGGAGCGAGTGAGTCTGCCACGCCCTAGCAGTCGAGCTAGGGTCCACGGATTTCGATGTCGGTAACATGTCAACATTGGTGAACTGCCGTCAAGGGCTTATTACTATGGATAAGGAGGCATCAGCGATCTCCTTTACTCTCCAGGAGTATCTTTCCTCTAGTCCCGACACATCCAGTAACCTCACTCGGCAATGACCGAAACCTGCTTGACCCCCCCGAATTCCCCTACAAAGCACAAGCTAGTTTCGCCTTGGCCTGGCCGTGCTGGATTGTACATCCGCGGGCTATCTGCAGGTCAGCCTAGCCGCCCACGAACACCATAGATAATCCAGCTCAACATTATAAAATCGGCACTAGCCGACTTCCCAACTCTGCGATCAGGTTCGGGCACTAGCACCCCGGCACACCCAGGTTTAGCTGCGAATAATACCCAGACAGCTACGAGCGCGGCGCGAGCCACTCCAAGAATCCGGACATCCACTCCCGCATGCCTGGAACGGGATAGCAAAGAATGTGTGATAACTGTCATAGGTCTCGGGATGGGTTTGCTGTGAAGGTTGCGCACATCATCCCATCCAGAGTTCCCAAGCGTCTCGTGCGTGTGTCTTAAGCTGTAGGGCAAGAGCGTCCGTCCTTTGGGAAGACTACCGTCTAAGAGGGTGACTGTAGGGCCCGTCGGTTACCTACAGGACTCCCCGCCCGTCATCCGGAGTTACCCGGAAAATTGCGCCACCCGAGACACCTGCAGTCCCCGCCGTCCCGTCCGGACCCGAAAACGGACGGAGCGGACGCTTGGGAACACTAAATCTAATTCCGATTCCCATCTACGATTAGGACCCATTATCCCCACTGCCAGGAATAGACTTCTGGAAAATGCTCAACATTTTCTACGGCCTGGAAGCGACGAACAGAATATTTGCAGGTGTATCTGACCAGATAAATGGTCCAGGAAATATTGTCGCCCTAGATAACTCCATCCATTCGATGTTCGATAACGCGAGTCTCAGGTTAGCACTAAATAACCTCGGGCCGCATTCAAACCCCTGTTGTATGCTGCCACAGAGGTGATTACTAGCTTCCCACGGGGTATCCGCAGGGGATTGCTACCCCACAACTTAAAAGAGTCAACAAGGGGGGCGAAGGCGTGGTTATGGCAGTTCCATGGCATGGCTGACAACATCCGAATTCCCCCACTTGCTTCTTATTTTGCCCTTCGTGAATCCATACTCAGGTTACGCCACCTTTGTGCAGATGCAAAACCCATTGGTGAAGAAATGCCCCGGCCAACAAGCGATACCTCTCAAGCGGGGTAGGTATTTTTGGGCGCTGTCGCCTGCCGGAAGTGATGCTATCCTGCTATCCAGTTTTCCGGAAAAATAACAGAATAGTGTGACTAATGATCTGGGTGCCCGGTAGAATCCTCGCTACGAGTGCCAAGAGCCCTGAATGGGACCGGACAGCTATCTTTATTCGTTCCGGGGCAGTCAAAATGCAGCACTGCCGTCCTTATGTCGTCCCGAGGAGCCTAGAAGGTCAGAGGTGTGTGTTCATGGTCAGGGTATGGGACAGCTAGAGATCATAGAGAGCGGTAGGGGACTGTAGAGGACAGTCGGTGATGGTGGAGCATCATAGGGGCCGGTGGGGCATAGCGGGGGACAGCCGTGAATGGTACGAGTCATGTCTTATGAGCTTATAACCCTCCTTTCGGAGGTGCCTGATTTCAATTTGGGCTGGAACCGAAGGTTCAAGCTATAATATTGGACTATAGTTCCCTACATTCCGCCTGGTCCTCATCTTCCTAGGCGTAGTCCGTTCCGACAAAATTATGAAGAGAAATGTGCAGCCTTGACAGAAGCGTACTAACTTAAAGAACAGAGCAAGGTATATGAAAGATAGACCCATAATTCGGTTATTCGCACTCCTACGATTATGGGCGGGGGGGCCTTTTAAATACAAAAATCAACGGGAACTCTTCCGGCTGTCCCCATAACATCATCACACTATTTCCTTACTTGCTCACCCGATTTCCTTACCCCTCACTCCCCCCTAGGCTTCCCCGTTTTGGTGATCCATCAACCCCTCCCCTCGCATCCTCCACCGAGTGCCTGACTACGGGGAGCGCCCTAATATCCTTCAGGCATATTCCACCTGATGTGATAGTAGGGATCATGTCCGGGTGTGCGCCGGTGATGAACAAGATTATTAACTCTGGAACCCAGATTACCATGCAGTAATAATATATTATTATCATTAAACTTTATTTTAACCAGCTTCTAATATCGGAAAGCCCTATGCCCATGCACAAACTTTGCAACAAAACCTAAATAATAGTTTCCAAAATTTAATGACATACTGTTTGTCAAACGCTGTTGGCAAACCATGTTGCTTAGCAAAATGCCTTTTGAGAAGACGGTCATCTAAAATGGCGGTATGCCAAATAACCCATAAGCTTTCAGGATACTGCCTGCCCTGCAGTATGTAGGTATCCCCGTGGGCTTCTGTCTATACCCTCCTATATGTATTGTAGCAGGGTTCGCCCTTGTTGTTAGGTGGCGGAGATTGTCAGTACTTCCTGATAACCTCAGGCGGGAAGCAGTCTAGACATCCATCCGGAGAGATGAGAAGCCGGTCCTCCGGATTGGATAGGATATACCGAACGGGGCTAACATGACTGGGTACGCTTCCCATGTTGGGTCAGTCATGCGGTAAGAGGAGTGTCATGGTGACGAAGTACGATGTAATGGAGTACGTATAGCACAAGTCATGTCAGTAGGGGATGGGTCTTCTATAAGTAGCGGAGGGCTTCCCCCAATAGTAGAAAAATAACGAAGAACAAAATCAGAGAAATAACAACAGCCCTTGTAGGGTTACGCTACGTCACCCCCGTCTGGTGTGTTTGTGGGGGGCAAGGTTTTCTGAAAGGTGTAATGGGACAGTCCCCCACCACCAGCCTCCCCACAAAACACAAGGTAGCCAGGCAAGAAAGGAAGTGAACAGCAAGGGCCTTCTAACCAGAAGAACAACCAATACAACTACCAATAGCATAATTGCATTTCCTTTATTTTTCTGTGTTCTTCCTACCGCCCAGAAACGCTCGGGTAGCCGACGCTCTACGGCAAGCCAACTTTGATTCCGCTCTGATCGTCAGCATAACCCGTGATTTCCCTTCTTTCCCGTTGGGAGCTGCCAGTAAGTGAAGCCTTCCTAGCTGTTCTATTCTCCTCCCACACCTGATATTGTTCATTGAGTGCTCCAGGCTGGTGGAGATGGCCGTTGCGTGAGAGGCTGAATGAGAGGCACAGGTAACTAATTGCCTGAGTGCAGTAATCGTTTGGACCACTAGGGGCTCACATTACGGAGTCCTGAGGATGCTAGCCGAGCAAAGCGGCACCACTCTCAAAACAGGTGAAACCATGCCCGGCCCAACACCGTTATTCTGGGCCGCCAAAAACGGGCATGAAGAAGTTGTCAGAATGTTGCTCAAACGCAGCGAGGTGAACCTCGAGGCGGTTGATGGATACGGAAAAACACCGCTCTGCGCAGCTGTCGAGAATGGGCATACAAGAATTGTGAGGATACTGGTAGAGCGGAGCAGCGCTAGTCTCAACACGACTGATGATCTATTTCGCCAATCGCCGCTCTCCTGGGCCGTGATCAATGAACAAATAGACATCGTGGAGATACTATTGGAACAGAACGACCTAGATCCCAACATAGCTAACAGAGATGGCCGGACACCTCTCTCCTTGGCTGTTGAGGGAGCGCCTGAGGAGATTGTGACATTACTGCTCCAACGGGACGACATCAATCCTAACATAGTTGACGAAGATGGCCGAGCGCCTCTCTCCTGGGCTGCTGAGAGTGGGTCTGCCTATGTCGTGCGGATGCTATTAGAGAATAGCGATGCCAGCCTAAACAATGTTGACAAGTGGGAGCGAACACCGCTTGATTGGGCTGCCAAGTACGGGCATAACGGGGTCGTGAAGGTACTTCTAGAACAGCTCGACGTTAATCCCAACAAAGTTAATGGATATGGCCAAACACCGCTCTCACGGGCTGCGCAGAACGGGCATGGGACAGTCGTTACAACACTACTAGAGCGTAGCGACGTCCACCCCGACACCCCTGACAAAAATGCGCACACACCCCTCTCAGTCGCTGCATTGATGGGGCATGAGGAAGTGGTGAGGATACTGTTGGAGCGGGAAGACGTCAATCCAAACTCGGCTGGCGCCAGCGGCCGGACCCCTCTATCCTTTGCGGCCCAGTGGGGGCATGAAGGAGTCATGAGGAGACTACTGGGAAGGAACGACACCAACCCCAGTATAGCTGACACCGAATTTGGCCGAACACCACTCTTGTGGGCGGCTTGGGACCAGAGAGTGGGAGCTGTCAGGATACTCCTCGAACGTAGTTGCGTCAATCCCGAAGCTGCGGACAGAGGTGGCCAAACACCGCTCTGCTGGGCCGCACGGAACGGGGACAAGGCAACCGTCGGAGTACTCCTGGAGCGGGCCAGCGTCAATCCAAATCTGGCGGGTGAGTACGGCCAGACACCCCTCTTGCAGGCGGCTCGGAAAGGGAAAAAGGGAGTGGTCAAGATACTACTAGCGCGGGACGACGTGGATCCCAATATAACTAGCAAAGATGGCCAAACACCGCTCTCGTGGGCTGCGCGCAACGGAAATAAGGATGTGGTGAGGATGCTCCTAGCACGAGACAACCTCAACCTTGACACAACCGACAACTATGGTCAAACACCGGCCTCGTGGGCCTCCAAGAACATGCATGACGGAATCGTAAAATTGCTAAGTGACCGAACAGATTCCGCTTCCGAGTATGCAGCTTGGCTTCAGCAGGCAGAGCCCTGCCCTCCGAAGCCGTCCGAGTCATCCGAACCTCCTGCCAAAAGGATCCGCAGGTTTTAACGCCGGACGAAAAGCCCCACATAACTCACATATCCCTCCCGGCAGCAATAACACTTGACGAAAAACAATCCTGAGCCCGCTATAGACAATTCTCCTCATGCAGACTAACCGGAAATCCCAGATGCCAAAACCCCCGGATTGGATCACATAGCTGGAATTTGCTGTTATCTCATTGGTCCCCGCTAGTGCTTTCTTTCTACACTCTTCGTTCTTTAATTTGAGTGCCATTTAACAAATTTTACGTGCCTCGGCAGTCTGTCACTGCTTTTCCATACCACTCTGCTCTCTACATGTGAACCCCTTTGATGTATCATTTATCATTTCTTTCGCCACCCCGCTTGGGTCATGTTATCACATATCTGTCGATATCTGTCTAGTATGTACTAGCATTACCGAAGAAATCAGGCACCAACCACGTTCTAATAGAGTGGGTGTATGGAACCTTTATCAATACAACCGATACAAACATCAGTGAGAGATCTATGCATTCAATGAACCCCCGTCAGTACGGGAGTTTCCAGAAAAACACCTGAAGAAGAGATTTTTTAGTCACAGGCTCACAAAACATATTTTCTCTCTCCCCTCACTCATCCCTCTTTCTTTCCGCCATCCGCCCAGAGCCACCCGCCTATTCACAAGATTTCGCATTAACGTGCCCCACGCCATAGCGAGCGCCCGGCGTAGCGAGCCATCCAACCCAATTGGGGAAAGTCTTATGCAATGACAGAATTAGACTCTTCGGTTCTAGAACAAGTGCTAATTGAAGCAGTAGCGCTACCGCTATAGAAAGTGATCAATTTCACATAGTAACATAAAGTTCAATAAAAGAAGACTCCATCATCATTGTCAATATCAGAGTCGCCGGAGAGCATTTCCTTATCACTTCCCACATGACCGGAATCGTGATCTTGCTCATTGTCCAATTCAATATCCCGTATTTCCTCCCCATATACCTTATCAATCTGCTGTTGCTGAACTCGTGCAGCATCAAGCTTTTCGCAGATGGATTCATATTTCTTCCCCAACTCATGAATCTCACTCTCCCAGCTCTCTACACTTTTCTTTATACGAGAGGTTGGAATATTCCGCTTACTTTCCATCTTTCGCTTAGCCTCAGTGACCCGGTCCTCCAGGTTTTTCTTTTTTTTTTTCAACCCCTCTACCTGTTTCTGTACTCATTTCTGTTCTCTGACTAAGAGCTGTTGCCGCCTGACTTGTAAATCCGCCCTAGTGGCAAAAGCCTGACCATGGTGGGGAATTCGCTTTCGCCCCATGAAGCCCCCCTCTTGTCTTTTTCTTTTTCTTCCTTCCTCTTCTCACTGCTGCTCTTGCATCAGGGTAAGAAGGGTGTTCCGCGCAAGGGAGAATTGCGTAGCATGTAAAAGCTTTGTGATACGATGCTTTTGTAGGCAGCGGGAAGGGGAGGAAGAGGTTATTGAGGCTAAGGTAGCCTCTTGTAACATGTGTACATGTTCCGGTAACGGTACACAGCAGCAGGCAGTGCAAGATCTCTTATGTTTAGTTGATTTATATTTGGTTAATTTGATTTGATTTGATTTCAGCTCCGCCACTGCCTCTGAGTCTGATAGGCTATGCTATCGTATTGCTATGTTTAGTTTGCTTTGCTGGAAGTTTATATTTAGGATTCTGGGTATGGAATGGTCATGTAACACTGGTGAAGGCTGAGCACTGTTTGTTTGTTTCTTTCTTTGGTCTTGCAGAATTACAGGACTCCGGTATGTGCGCAGCTGCTGGTAATGATCGTGATTGCAGGAAGGTTATCGCTCTTGGGTTTTGTATTTAAACCAGTCTCCTGGCTAGCAGGAGACAGCAGACTTCGACGGTCCTTCAGTCTAAGAATACACTTGGTTGAACGGCAATCCCTGAGTTCTATTTGTCCTTCAACTATTATCTCTTACCTCCGGTCCCTTGAAGCCTCCCTTAGCACCAGCGCTAGCAGGTCTATCGCCGGTCCTATTGTATTTTCGTTAGACAGGAATAAACCTGTTACATTTTTTTGCCTACAGCAGGTGAAAACCCTTTGTTCTCAGGATTGGGAACAGCCTGGTAGGATTGATCACCCTCCCAGTATCTTGATAACTAGTTAGAAGCAGGAGCGGCAGGGAAAGGAACTCCCGGCTCAGGTGCTACATTCACAATAGCAGAACGCAGGAGCAGAACCGTTACCAGGTCCGGCAGGGCCTACAATCGTCCCTCAGTAGAACCCACAGACGATACTCCAGAACCAACCACACAGGAACCAACCCCTGGGCCCACGCCAGGCTCCGCAGATACACCAGCAAGAACCAGTCACCTTCTTCCAGGAGATCTAGATACAGATTCAGACGAAGACCACAACCTCACAGCTGAGGAACTCATCCAAAGAGAAGCCCGGCGGCTTGAGGAAAGAGCAGCAGCAAGAGTTGCAGCCCAGCAAACTTCGGAAACTGAACGCCCACCAGAACGCCCCACCACAAGCAGGTGGCAAGCACCCAGCATTCTAGTAGTCTTTGGAAGTCAGACACCAACTAGAGCGCCCTCTAGAGAGCATAGAGAACAATCACTACCTGGTACATTTATCCCAGACACACCAGAAAGACCCTCAAGATCCAGGAGCGCCAGAGAGCCCCCTGAACTGTTACGGGGTAGCTAACACGGTAGGATTCCAAGTTATCTAGGCCGAGGATATTCGAGACAACGGATTACAGGTCAGGAAGGCTCAAGAAGTATTGTTTGATAAAGTAATAGAGGAATATCGTAATAACTTATAATATAGTTAAGGTCTCTTTTCCGTTGCTTGATGATGTTCTCAACCATCGGGGAGAGCCCTACTATTTATACTAATGTTCACGCTACTTTGACTTCTCTAGTAAAGAAGTACCTTTCTAAGAATTCAGTTCGTCAGAACAAAGTGCGAACACTGTTTGACCCTGAATCTTGCCCAGCTTGACTCTGAGAATCTCCCGACTGCTATTTCTTCTGAGGGTGTCCCCACTCCACCAGTAGCCAGTCTTCGATCTCTTTGTCTTGATAGACTATAATGGAATATGCAGTCTAAATGCCTACATACCAATAGTATTATGAGTATGGAGTGATCAAGTCCGATACTCATCTATCAATGCATAATGTGTATGCATTAGTAAGAGCAGAGAACAGGTTCTCTAATCATCGTTCCAATCAGTTAGCCATATCTTGCAACGTGAACTCTTTGATGTTCCTGAGTAGTCTTCCAGATGCCTCCGGGAAGTCCCTACTCAGGAAGCTTGGGTTCGGATATATGCTCTCCCCTATCATCAGCAAAAATAATACCTTGCGTCCTGTGCGCCCCGTGCGTCTGACGCCCGGGACGTCGGAATGCTAATCGCGAATCAGGACGTAACGTCGGATCGACGTCGCGTCCTGACTTTGCGTCACCT
>Ga0307517_10004754_pt1 | contig 20750 bp, 18 predicted proteins | sample 23_EM_MG_FD_194515 | JGI IMG/M metagenome (GOLD analysis project Ga0307517, IMG submission 194515) | Populus trichocarpa ectomycorrhiza microbial communities from riparian zone in the Pacific Northwest, United States - 23_EM | ecosystem: Host-associated > Plants > Roots > Unclassified | place...
GGACACATGCCCTTAATAGGTCTTCCAAGACTTCAATGACTCTTTTTTATTGGCCATTGATTTGAGGATGAAACGCAGTGCTCATATCCAATCTTGTCCCCAAAGTGTGTTGTATGCTTGGCTAAGAGGCCGTTTGTTTACGCAGTTGCGGCAGCTTTTTAAGCAAACTGCGTAAACAATTCGTTTGGTAACATTAAAACACAAATTACTGTGCATGTGGGGCCCGTTGAAACCGCTTGTTAGTGAGAAGCAGCTCTCAGCTGCTTCTCACGCAGCTGCGTCTACATGCCAGGTGATAATTCACCTGGGCACTGTTTCTTGAAGTGAACTGTTCACTGGACCGCGTCCGACCCGGTAATTTTTTTTTTAAAATTGTGTTTTACTCGAAAAACTAGTGTTTAATATTATTCAATAACACTACATAAATTAGAACGTAGCATTTGCGGAATTTGATCGCAATTCCAATTTTGTTTTTGATGATATTTTACCTAATTTTATTGCACGCTCAAAATGCCATGGAAACTATAGTTCTTATCGGATGAATTTCATACGTGATGAAATTGTAGATAAGTTAATAAAATAATAAAAAATATTTGATATAAAGTATTATTTATTTAATGATGTAATAGTGGTAGTTAAATCTACAATATTTAAATTAAAAACCATCAATATTAATATATATATTTTTTAGTTATTTTATAACCTCAATTTGAAAAGTATTTTTAACCAAACACATTAAACTACTTTTTATTCAACCTCAATTTCAACCACAATTTTAACCAAATATATATAAATACCAAACCAACATCAACTAAAAGTACTTTTTATAAAACAACTTTTTTTAAACCACAACCACAAAAGCTACCACAATACCAAACACACTCGAGAGGTGAACCTAAGATCCCGATCCGAGACAATGGATATCGGAATCCCATGGAGTCGTACCACCTCGTTTATGTAAATCTTGGCAAGCTTGTCTATCGAATTAATCATCTTTATGGGCAAGAATAACCCGAATTTCGTCAAGCAGTCTATGAAAACCCATATTGCATCATTCCTTTTCCTTCATTTAGGAAATCCCGACACAAAATCCATGATGATCATCTCTCACTTATATTCTGGGATTTGTAGTGGTTGTAATGATCATGCTGGTCTTTGGTGTTCAACTTTGACTTGTTGACATACTCTGCACTTTGACACATACTCGGCTATTTCTGTTAGGCCACCAATAAAGATGTTTCAGGTTTTGATACATTTTAGTTCTGCCAGGATGTATGGAGAATTTAGACTCGTATGCTTCTCGTAGGACCATTTGTTTAACCATCTCGTCATCAGGCATGTACAACCATTGACCCATTATCTATTACTCAAAACTGAGTTTCTATCCTAGCCTCCATTTTCTTCCTAATCTTGGACCTTTCAATGTCACTACTTTGGGCTCGTAATATTCATTCCCGATACGTTGGTCGTACTATCAGTTGAGCTAAAAGTCCACCTCCTAAACTAATACCTAATTCTGCACCCATCTCTTTCAACTCCGTCAACTATCGTTCCTTCCACAGTGTTGGCTTACTTAGAGTGTCTTTATTCTTGCGACCGAGAGCATATATCATTATGTTTTCCTTCCTAGGGTGGTATTCTATGATGCAGTCATAATCTTTAATAAGTTATATCCACCTTCTTTGTCACATATCCAACTCCTTTTGTGACATAAAATACTTCAAACTTTTGTGATCAATAAAGATTTGGGTTCGAGACCCATACAAATAGTGTCTCCATATCCTCAAGGTGAATACCACAACGGCTAATTCTAGGTCGTGCACCAGATAATTCACCTTATGGGTCTTTAACTATCTCGATGCATAGGCGATCACCTTCTCATGTTGCATTAAGACATACCTAATCCATTCCCCAAGGCATCACTATAAACTATAAAACCTTCAATCCCTGAGGGAAGTGTTAACACTAGAGCGGGGGTGAGCCTCCTCTTTAACTCTTGGAAGCTTTCCTCACATTCTTTCGACCACACCCACTTCTTATCTTTCCTATTTAACTGTGTCAAAAGGGTTGCAATAAGGGAGAACCCTTCAATAAATCTCCGCTAGTATCCTGCAAGTCCTAGGAAACTATGTATTTTGGTCACCGAAGTCAGTCTTTCCCATTTCAAGACGGCTTCGACCTTTTAGGGGTCTATGAAAACGTCTCCGGCTAAAATGACATGTCCTTGGAACGTCACCCTTTCCAGCTGAAATTCACATTTACTTAGCTTTGCATATAGCTGGTGATTTCTCAAGGTCTGCGAGGCCTGCCTCAAATGTCCTTCATGTTCTTCAAAGGAGTTCGAGTAAACTAATATATCATCAATGAATACCACTACAAATTTATTAAGGTATGGTTGGAAGACCCGATTCATTAAGTCCATGAAGAGGGTTGGGGCATTTGTTAACCCGAACGGTAGCACCAAAAACTCAAAATGCCCGTAACGGGTCCTGAATATGATCTTTGGTACATCTACCTCTTTAATCTTCATCTGATAATACCCTGACCTCAAATCTATTTTTGAAAATGCTCTCGCTCCCTTTAGTTGATCAAATAAATCATCTATTTGCGGTAACGAGTACTTGTTTTTCATTGTTATTTTGTTCAACTGACGGTAGTCAATACAAAGTTTATGGGTTCCATCTTTCTTTCTTACGAATAAAATCGATGCTCCCCAAGGTGAATTATTAAGCCGTATAAACCCCTTGTCTAACATCTCTTGTAGTTGGGTCTTTAGCTCATTCAATTCTGTTGGAGCCATCCGGTGCGGTTGTTGAGCTATGGGTGAGACTCTTGGGAAAGTGTCTATAGACACTTCTACCTTTCGCTTCGAGGGTAGTCCTAATAGCTCCTCAGGAAACATGTCTGGTAATTCCTTTACCACATGAATATATTTTAGTCGCAGACCTTTGTCATTTGAGTTTAAGATGTATGCGAGGTATCCCATACATCCTTTCCTCAAATGTTTTTGAGCTGTTACAACTAATAGTAAGGTGGTTGGTTTGAGAATCCTCTCTCCTTCAAAAACCATCCTCCTACCCTCAGGTATTTGGAATGTAACAATTTTAACATAACAATCTATCAGGGCCTTGTATTTACTTAGCCAATTCATACCTATAATTGTGTCAAAATCATGCAATTCCAAGGGAATCAAATCTACTTTTGTTTCATACCCAGCTAGACTAACCCCCACTCCTACATACATATTATTTTGTTTCAACCATGTTCCCTATCAGAGTTCCAATTACGAACCCTTTTTCTACTACTTCCACTCTCTTCCCTAATTTGGTGACAATTCTTCTAGTAATAAATAAATGGATGGCACCCGGATCAAACAACACATGCACATTAAGGTTATTCATTAGTAGTGTACCTTCCACCACATCCGATGCAACTCTAACCTTTTCCTATGTCAAGTGGAAGACCCTCCCTAGAGTTCGGTCATTTTGTGCCCTCGGCTTCCCTCGACTGGAGTTTGCCCCTGATTGAGAAGATCTCACCGGCCTATTCACGATGACTGATTATTGATGGCTCTGACTGTATTGCTCAAACACTCTGCTTTTTCCTTTCTTAAAAAGTGGTGGTTTACTACTAAGATAATCCCTATCTCTCTTTTTGCCTATACCCTGATGCCCCTGTTGACCTTCTCCAATACAAGCCTCCAAAACCTATGCAGCCTTAATCAACTCCCTTATGGTTTTAAACCGTAAGGCGATCAACTTTTGCCATAAGCCATCTCTCAGTTTCTCAATCATATGTTCTTCTATCGGAACATAGTGTGGGGCAAACAATGAGAGATCATGTAACCTCCTTTCGTACTCTAATACCGACATATCACCATATCTTAATGCCAAGTTGAAGTCACTCCAAGTCAGTGTCTTGGTTGCACGACTCAGCTAAACTGTTTCTCACCATGTCATGGCCCGGTCAGACAATAACTAAGTAGCACATTTCACTCGTAAGCCCTTGAGTATGTTAATATGGATCATAGTTTTCTCCACTTTCCTAATCCACCTCCTGGCTATCTTTGCATCTTGTTCCTCTATCTATGGTTCGCAACCCATTTCCCTCATACTTTTGATGGAATTAGTGCTTGTTGAATGGACTGGTGGAAAATTAATTATTTATTAGTGAAAGTAATGCTGGGTTAATTGGGTGATAAGAATAATTATATTTTTGTTGATATTCAAAAAAACAAAATCATAGACTATTCTAAAATTTAATTGATATATATATAATACTAGATGAGCAAGTTAATTTAATGATCTTTTGACTAAATTTTCGAAAAGAAAGGAAGAAAAAAATAAAGTAGAAAGAATTTTATTAATATTTTTTTTCATCTGTCTAATTAAATTATTTTATTAAATCAATTTTCAAGTACATCCCCCTATCGGACTGAACAATAGATTAGTTTCCTTATATTTTGTTCGGTATCATTTTGTAATGAATGAATTTATCATTCTGTTATGTAATATAAATTCTAGAATTTAATGCGTCAATAGTTTATCAAAAGCCCTTTTGTGTAGTATAATTTTAATTATGAATTTCTTCTTTAATTATGTACTTGTTTTGATTATAATTTTGTTAATGGTCCTTATTTGTAAATCTTTGAATTGTGTAATGTACTTCAATTATAATTTGTAGAATTGTTCATTGGATTGCATCTATATAAATGTGTGATATTGAATTGTTTAAACATGTGTGAATTTGATTATTGAGAAATTGTGATGTAATGAGAGGAGGATGTCCTGGAAGATAGGATGAGTAAGAAATTTGATAATTGAGGATTGTGGAAGAAGAGTGATAACTTGGTACCTAAAAATACAGAGGAAACTTTGATGGCTTTTTTATTGATTACAAAAAAAAATACCCTAATCTTAATTGAATTATCATGTCCTTGCTCTTTGTTTTGAACATAAATATTAGGGTTGTTACACAAACAAGTGTCTCATTCCTATGCTTAGTGATATATAACAATATTAAAGGTGTTTCATTTAAATTCTTTAAGCTCTGCAAATGTATGAAAAGTATCATAAGGTTAAGAAAAGGGAAAAAAACAAATAATGTTTGACTTGATTAATCATCCACTGTGTGGAGGCTAATGATATCAGCTAGCCTGATGTCGACATTTCCTTAAAGAAGTAATGTGAAAAAGATTTGATTAGTCATTTTGGGTTATGGATGATAATGATATCAATGGGATTTCATTGTCATCAGCATTTAACCTAAAGGATGGAAAGAAAAATTAAAAAAATATAGAATTTGATTAGGCTTTTCGGATCATGGGGCTAATGATATCAATAAGATCACATTGATATCGACATTAACATGAACTTGATTAGCCATTCTAGGTCATGGAGCCTAATGACATTGGTGGGGTTACACTGGTGTTGGCATAGTAAAAAACTTGATAGTTATCTAAAGATTGGAATCTAATGATACCAAGATAATTGGTATTGACATACTCTTGATTAGTCGTCTTTATGCTGATGACTAATGATATCGATTTAGAATCGATATCGATATTGAGTGGTTGACCTAGGTTATAGGTGGTGAAAGATATCAGGGTGTCTAATATACTCATGTGTGAGGATTTAATGAAAAGAAAAAAAATTATTGAATCGGTTTAATGAGAAGCAATAAATTTCACCTTTCATTCTTATGATTGAAATGTATAATCTTGATATGTGAATTTTATTACATATGTTTGCTTATAGGATCATCTCACTCGAGACAAGAGTAGTTCCTTAGTTAAAGTTGCTCTCTTTCTTTTATAAATTAGGTAGAACTTTATTTAAATTGAAAACCTAATGTAAATATTAAGTAATGTTGTCTATTGAAATTTTTGGAATGTTTATGTAAACATATATGTGTGCATGTTTGTTTTGTATTACTCTATATCTTGGTTAGAAATATGTTATTAAATTTCACTATGGATTCTTTTATATTTTCTCAATTAAAATATTTAGTTGATGTTTAATTGAGCATGGTTAACATTAATAATTAGAAATTATTTTGTTGCATGATTATTCTTGTTTGACTTCTAAATTTTTAAAAACGATATATATATATATATATATATATCCTACTAGAATTTCAACGGAGTTTTCCTTGTATTTAAGACATCTCATGTTATCCTGTTACACTTTTAAAAATATTTTTAAGTAAGACATAGTTTCTAAATATATTTCTAATCATCCCAAATCACAACCACATCAACCATCACACTATGTCTTACTTTGAAATATTTTTAGAAGTGTAACAGGATAACATGGGTGGTCTTAAATATAAGGAAAACATGATCCTTTTATATGATGGCATGTTAAACTGGATTTCCCAATTTAAGATTTGTTATAGTTGATATCAGAGCAATGATTATTTGTTTAGGGATTTAATATGTTAATATAAATTTAACTTATGTTTTTGGATGGTCCGAACTAGATAGGGGGTCAAGACTAACCCATCCCTAGTTTAGGGAAAAGAATGAGATTTTCAATGTGAGGCGGCTTAGAAAGAGGACCAATTAGTAAATACCGCTTCACGAGGTGAGTCAACAAGACAACGAGATGATTTTGCATCATTATATGCACAAATGCCACAACTTGAGGCATCAAATATATAGGGGCTGTTGGTGTTTTGCACCTTGAGGCATCAAATATATAGTCAAGAAAGAGCTCTCAGTCAAAAAACCGCTAGAGAGAGGAACTAGAGAGAGACGCTCTCTTTCTTGAAGGCTTTCCCTTTTCTATGGCGTTTTGCACCTTTACGTCGGTTTGATTCTTTCTTCACTGTTTATTTATGGCCCACATAGCCATTAATAAACAGATTTTAGAGCTCTATCCCTCTTGGATTCAGCGCATCTAAGAGGGGTTTCGGTTTAACCTAATTTTATTAGGTTCAGACTTGGTCTCGCCTCCTTCCACCCAAGCTTCGGAGGTTTCCGCTTCTTCAAATCTTAGTACCCTCAGAGACAGCTTAGGGGTTGCGGTCGTGTCTCCATCCTCTCTGGTGGATGATGATCTTGATGGGTCCGGTGTTGACTCCCTCGACGGTGAAGACTCTGGCGTCGCCTTAGAGAATTCCTCTGCCTCCACTGAGGTAATCAGCTGGGTTTTCGACCTTCTTCCTTGTGTTCAAGGTCCAGGTACTTCTCAACCCTCTACCTTAGGGCTCTGGAGTGATCTGTTCACCAGCACTATAGCTTTGAATTTTGGTTTGCGATTTTGGGTTTATTCGATGATGCAAGGAGACGGGGTAGGGCATCTCCTGCCCCTCTGCCTTTGTTCTGTATCTCTATGATGATATATCAGAGGGCTTTCAAGCCCTCTAATCAACATGAGGTTTTTCCCCTCATGTAGTTCGGTTTTGTGGTCCTTGAGGCCAGTTGTCTATGGCTACTGGATTGTGTGCTGGAGCTATTTGGATATGTTGTTGTTGTGCTACTGGTATTTCGGTAGTCTCTGATGGTTTGGTTGTAGAATGTTTGTTATTGATATATCTGGTGGGTAGCCAGTGCTTGTATACTGCCTTGGAATTGCTTATTGCTTGACCCAGATTTGTCAAGCTCTTGTTTTGTGTATTTCCTTTTGGTTATTCTCCAGTTTGTTTGCTGCTATTTGTTGTTGGCTTGTTCATAACATGAGTTGCTGGTTCTGGCTGGTTGGTCCGGGCTTCCTTGCTGGTAGTGGCTGGTTTGCATGTGCATGTCAAGCTGGTTCAGCTGTGGGTACGTTATGGGACTTGAATAGGTGAAGGTTTTCTTGCCTGCTGAGTCTTTGTCTGGCCGGGTGAGGTTCTCTCCCCAAAGTACAGACTATATGCCCCCTTGTTCTATATTGGTTTTCTGCAGGTCTGTTTTGGCTGCCCTTTTCTTGGGCTCTTGTGGAGACTGCTCCCACTATGCTCTCTATGTTGATGCCATGGATTCCATCAGTTTGGGTGAGGCTCTCTCCCCAACTGCTTGGGCTACTGATGTAGTGTCCTCTGTCGCAGCTCTACTAGCATGATGTTTCGATTGAAGGAAATTGGGGGATCTTTCCTTCTTTAGTTAACTTCTAAGTGGAGAGTGCTGGATGGAGACTGTTCTAGTATCAATCAGGTTGACGTTGTGGTGCCGGTTTGGTCTTCTGGTGATGATGTGCGGAAGGTTCACTACTCTTGTGTTGCTTGGTATAGAGCTCTGTTTGGGTGAGGCTCTCTCCCCAAATGCTTTGTCCTCCTGCTTGTTGCTGTACTGGAGCAGCTGGTTTGATTTTATGGATGATGCCTGGAGTTTTTCATACTGGCCAGCGTTGGACTTTCCTCTCTGGCCAGCGTTAGACTTTCCTCTCTGGCTTGTTACTTCTGGCTTAATGCCATGAATCTCTCTTCCCCTGCATGTGTTGTTGGGTGTGCAGGTTGTGGCTGTTCTTAGCTTGCTGAGATGCTTGTTGATGCGTGGCCCTTGGTCCCTTGTCGAGTCTCTTCTTTGATTGCTCATTCCTGCTCTTGCTGGAATGGTCATGGTTTCCTGTTTGTGTGGCCTATTATATGATGCTATTTTGGGCTCTTGTGACTGGCTGCTGGACATGATCTTGACTCACCACTTTGGTGCTTATGTTGCTATAAGCATGATGTTCTGTTCCTAGCTTGCTCTCTCGCTAGGGATTGTTATGGTATGGTCATGGTTTGCTGGTCTTCACGATGGGTGGAGGCTGCTTTGGTCCTATGTTTGTGTGGCCTGTTATATGATGCTAGTTTGGGCTCTTGTGACTGGCTGCTGGATATGATCTGGCCTCACCACTTTGGTGTTGTTGCTGCTATATGCATGATGTTCTGTTCCTGACTTGGTGTCTGCTCTCTCGCTGGGGATTGGATGCTGCTTGCATTTAATTGCTTTCTGGTCACTCACTTTGGTTACTACGGTGCCTGAGGAGTTTTCTTTGCCAGCTATGATTTGGGCTGCTTTATGTTGGTTATGTTCTTCTTCAGCCTACCTAGTGGTTGTTGGTGCTTTTTAGGATGCTTCTTGGTATTTGGTCGTGCTAGCATTTTGGGATTTCTTGTTGCAGACTATGCTCTACCATGGTTTAGGTTGTTTATGATGTGCTTTCTATCTTCAGGGGTTTTATTCCCTATTTATGTATATGCCTTCTCTATCTGCAGGTTGCTGCCTTGGTTTGCTGCTGGACTGATTCGGTTGGCCTCCCTAGGTTACGGATCTCAACAGTTTGGGTGAGGCTCTCTCCCCACACAATTCTGTGGTGCAAGGTTGGTCAGCTGGTGATGATGTGTGGCTGTTTTGTCATGATTGCTTGGTAAAGGGATCCATTTGGGTGAGGCTCTCTTCCCAATCATTTGGTCCCCATGTATGTTGCTGTGCCGGACCTGCTGTTTTGATTTGTGGATAGCCGGTTTGTTGATAAGGTGGGTTTGTCAGCTACTGCTAACCTTCTCTTCCTGGCAAGCATGTTGCTGGTTCATGTGCGGTTGCAGTTACTGGTTGGATATGCCTGTCATTGATGCTGGTTGGGATCCATTTGGGTGAGGTTCTCTCCCTAAAGCATGCTGTTGGTTCATGTGTGGTGGCAGTTACAAGTAGGATCATGTTAGAGGTTCTACCTATTATTGCTGCCGATACTACTGGTTTTTGGGTTTCTAGGCAAATGCTTCTTTGTCTGCTAGGTTGGTTCTAATGTATGATTATTGCCATATGGCTTCCATGCTTGTTTAAGGGAGCCTGTTCTCTTTGATTTTAGGTTGTACAAGGGAGTCTATTCCCTTTACTTTCTGTCTCGCAAGATTGTCTTGCTATGGTTTGTTCAAGGGAGTCTGTTCCCTTTGCCTGGATATGTATGCCTATTTGTACTGCTGGTTTCTAGCTTGTTCCGCAAGCTTGCCTTGCTATTTTTGATCTATACAATTCTTACATTTGATAATATATATATATATATATATATATATATATATATATATATATATATGGGCTAATAGATAGACCCCTACTAGTGATATCGGTTACTGCACCTACACCTTATTGAAATCCAGCTTTTATAGAGTAGTTATTAGAATAGTAGCTTCTAGTGCAACATCGAGGGTTAAAAAGGTTATAACTCTGGTACAATGGGTGAAAGACATGAGGGAACTAGGATGTGTGCCTTACCTAGGTGAGGAAAATGCTGAGGTGGCGGGATATTGGCCGAGGAAGGTAGAAAAGGTAATTAATTAGATGTCGGTACTGAAGGAGCTGCAGGTTGACTATGTAAACTCCCGGCTAAATTTTTTCTTAAATACTAAAATTGAGATAAATGAGGATTATAATATGCCCAAAAGTATATGAATAAAAGATGAAGAGATTAAAGGAGCTTTGGTATAAATTTACGTAATGATTTCGGGAGATATAAATTATAGTGTGATAAAATGAGATATAATAAAATGGGAAAAGAATTGAGAAGATAAAAGATAAAAGGTTTATGGTCGAATTTATGCATTGGTCTAGAACCAGAAACCATTTAGTTATTTTATAAAAACACATCCACACTAGAAATTAAGAAATATCAAAGAGAGGGAGAATTGAGATAGAGAGAGAAAATGAAGAAAGGAGAGGAAAAAGGTTCTGGACATGGAAAGTTTTAACTGGTTAGAATTCAAAGTTGAGTATTTTACCTGGTAAGGGGTTTTAAACCTAACCTAGCAAGCTTAATGAAAAAGGCAATTAATGTTAAATTATGAAATTTGTGTTAGGGTTTATAGTGGAATTTTTTGGGGAAATTCAAATTGATTGTGAATTGAACAAATTGGGTTAGAATAACTTGTAATGAGTGTTAAATTTGAAAGAAATAATGAAGAAAAACTGGATGTTCTTAAGAGCATGTAGGGCCGGCCAAAAAAGGATCAATTTGTATATAGTTAAATTGTGTTTATTTAAGTGAAATTGTGATAGATTAATGTATAATTTTGTGAAGGAAATGATTTTAAATGAGCTTAGTTACGTTATGTAGATTGATTGAAATGTTATGTTGTTGTAAATTGGAAATTGAGGAAGGTTGTTGAACTTAAAGAGGAATGTTATTGTGAGTGTGTTTGACTTCTCATGTAAGGGAAGAGTTAATGAAAACAATTTTAAATAAATCATGGTATAAAAAGAAGTTATGGTGCTGGACAAAGAAAGAATAAATTGAAAATTGATGCAAATGTAATAATGTTTGTGCAGTATAATACATGTGTGGATATGATCATGCAAAAAAGAAGTTAATGGTGTTAATGAAATTTTTATTTAGTTTGTTAAAACTTCTTGTATGTGTAAGGAGAATAAGTACACAATGAGTTCCATATGGGAAAGTTTGAAGAAAAATTCATATCCTCTGTTATTATGTATATTTAGGCAAAATAAGATGAAAAATGAATTTAGAACTCTTGAGTTTAAAATGGTTAGAAGTTAGTAAGTTTTATGTGTTTTGTGTAATTTGATTTGAAAAATATGTCAAGGAATGAATGAATTCGTTATGCCTAATTGGAAGGAAATGAAATTTAATGAGAATTGAAGTGGAAATGAAGGTTAAATTGTTGGGAGTAAACCTAGAATAATATTATGTAAAATGAACATAAAATGAAAAATAGTTGTGAACCTGTTGATACAAGAAAGGCCGTGAGAGCTGTGCAACAAGAGAGAGGTATTGCTCGAGTTATGACAACAAGTAAGTGTCTCACACCTAAACATTTTCTTACTTAGTTTATCATAATAACTTATTGAAAATTTAATATTATATCATGTTAAAAATTATGACTAAGGGTGAAGGAATTTATTTCCTGGTAATGGGTTAATGCCCGGTAAGGGGCAAAGGAATTAGTTTCCCGATATTAAGACTAATGCCTGGTAATGGGCAATGAATTTAGATTCCTGGAAGAGGAAATAATTCCTGGTACTGGGCAATAAATTTGGAATTTTGGAAAAATAATACCTGTTAATATGCGAGGAATTTGGATTCCTCGAAGAGGGAATAATGCTCGATAATAAGCGATAAATTTAGATTCTGGAAGAGGGAATAATGTCCGGGTAATAGGCGATGAATTTGGATTCCCAGAAGAGGAAATAATGCCTAGTAATGAAAAAAAAAATTAGATTCCCATAAAAGGGAAAAATGTTTGGATGTGAGCGAAGAAAAAAGTTACTCGATGTTGGGTATTACCTGGAAAGATTAGGTTTTGAAAATTGATATTTGACAAAGGGTAATGGCAAGGAATGAGATGATTATATTAAGTTTATGATAAAAAAGCGATTTCAATGTGGTGAATGAGTATTATAGATTAATGAATGAATTTTATTAACTATTAATAAGAAATTATTGATAATGTTGAATATACAATCTAAATGGATTGTTATGTTTGTTTGATAATCTATATGTTGTAAAATTAATTATTATTTATAACTTAATTATAGGTACCTCACAGTCACAAGTCGAATGATAGATAAATTAGAAAGGCTTTTTGATAATTTTGAATGAACATGTAATAGTTGCCCCTTTTGTACTATAATAGGCTTTGTAATTAAATGTTAAATGGTTTGAAGATTATGTAATTTTAATTTGATCTCTTTTGTAAACTTATGATGTCTCGTTAATTTATTTTATTATGTCATAGACATTAATGTTGTGATCATGTTTCACTATTTTTAGATGATTTGAGTATATGCACACGCGCGTGTATATAGTGAACTATAATGAAATGTGATCGATGAAATGTCCTAATTTTGTGATGTGATGAGTTGAGAATGATTGGATAGTGACTTAGATGTGAAATGGTTAAGTATTGAAGTGTAACTAGCTTTTAGTCGATAACTTGAGACCTCTTGATATAGAGAAGGCTTAGCTAAAATTTCAGCATATTTTCCCATTTAAGATTTCATATATATATATATATATTGTAATATTCATAAGTTACCAAGCGATGATTGCGTGTAATTATGAAGGATATTACAGTTTGTATCAGAGCCCTGACTTGGATTCAAGATTGATCATAGAAATTGATACATATTAAATTGTTACAAGATGGTTCGTATAAGACATGGTACGTGAATGGACCCCTCTTCAATGCAAAAGAGGATTCATAATGTGAATCTTGAGGAGAGTCAAGGGGACAACCTTTTGGCAAATATTGCCTCTCATATGTCGTTGGCTGCATTTCAATCAAGACAGAAGGAGTCATTTGGACTCCAAAATGATACCGCCTCTAGAGAGACAGGAGTGTCACACCTAAAGAGAATAGATCGTTAGGGGCAGATTGTTATACCTCCATTAGTGGAACCTATAGGAACCCCTGCTCCGTATGCTAATCTTACTTTCATTGCATAAATAGTGAGAACAATGGTTGACACTATGAAAAGTGCATTAGCTTTTACAGCCCTAATAGCCCCAACTCTAGTGGTACGACACCTACAGACAATGAAGTTGCTTTGGTAAGGATAATGAAGAGTATGAGGGAGATGGACTGTAAGCCTTTTCTAGGAGATCAGGATGAAGGGATTGGTGACAGATGGATTATAAAGGTGGAGAAGACCCTGATCTAGATAAAGGTGCCAGATGAGTTAAGGTGGATTGTGCCACCTAGTTATTATCAGATAGAGCATAACCTTGGTGGAAGACTATGCAATCGAGGAGGGCTACAAGGCTACGAACATTGGGTGATTTTAGAGTAGAGTTCTTGTAACATCCCCTATTTCAGGATAAAAACAACACTCTCATGTCAACCGAAAACAGAGTAATTAATTTTATTTTTTTCCTTATATATATTCATGGTTTTCGTATTAAAATCTACCGAAATTTCAACGGAGTCCCCCCTATTCTGGAAGGTCCCAAGTTATAGACATGTAACCTGTTTACACTTCAAATAACTCGCATCTCATAACTTAATCCCGACCTAATCATCCTGGGTTTCAATTTCCACAAATATTCTCACACCTATTAATCACAATATTCATGATATACATTATATAGCAAAATATCATTATGGATGGATAAAAAAAATATAAATACATAGGCATGAAATATGGTTATATGAACTACAAAGTTAAGTTCATTCAATCGAGAAGTTGAATACAAGGGTATACTCCTATTTAAACATTAATTATACAAATTAAGTTATACAAACATTTTCATGTTTACAAAATACAAGGGTATACCCCTTAGAACCTAAATTACAAGAAGGGAACATAAGCTAGGATCTACTCCTATCGTGCATGCGATGATCCTGAAACAAAATACATATTATTGAAAGGTGAATATCACATAAATATAACAACACAAATATCTAACACTTTCAACAGGGTAACATGCATTCATATTTTGTTCACTTCTCCCTTCTGGTTTTCATTAGAATCTCTTCCTTATTCAACTATTAATAACCATTCCCTCTTTCACTATTAACCTCCATTCCAGACTTTATAAGATCAAACATGATTATTTTTGTTTAACACATTACCGATACCACTTTCACTGGTATCATCATCACCCCGTAGGAGTCGATGCAAGGTGACCCTTACCCGGGATCCTAACATACACTAAATGTATGCTAGCCAATACATGGTGATCCCCTTACCCGGGATCCTAACATACACTAAATGTATGTTAGTCCAAACGTGGCAATCCCCTTACCGGGGATCCTAACATACACTAAATATATGCTAGTTTACGTCTCAAATCACACTTCTCATATTTCCTTTGTCAATGGATAATTTCATCACTTAGCAATTCACACAACAAACTTTCCCCTTGAGTACACATACATTCAGTAATTCACATTTCACATAGGTAATATATATTAAATCATGGAATTTAACTAGAAGGTAAAGGTGCGATTCACCTACCTGTAATAGAAGCTCTACTCGTGCTCCCTTGCTGCTGTTGTTGCACCACGCCTGTGATCCCTCCTGAAAATCATAAGTTCATCTCATAAATTTTCCTCACTCAAGGATATGTTTTATAATAACCATATCAATAATCAATAAGTCTTTCTTTCAGTCATTTCTTAATATTTTACATTTTTCTCATTTCACCCATTAATATTGTCGCTCTTTGTCCAACCCTAGTTATCATTTCTTTTTTTATATTTGGACTGTTACTGTCCAACTGTTACTGTCTGACCTCTCCTCAGATTTTTAACTATATCTGGAGTTATAGAACTCCGATTCAAGCGAGATTAGTCTCGTTGGAAAGCTGAGACATGAGGCTACAAGTTCTCTGAAGAAAGAAGAACCCAGTTCTACCTCTAAGATAGTCAAAATTACTCATCAACAAACATTTAGACTGTTACTGTCCAACTGTTATTGTCTCGTTTTTTAACTGTTACTGTCTGACCTCTCCTTAGATTTTTAACTATATCTAGAGTTATAGAACTCCGATTCAAGCGAGCTTTATCTCGTTAGAAAGCTAAGCCACGAGGCTACAAGTTCTTTGAGAAAGGAGAACCCAGTTCTGCCTCTAAGATAGTCAAAACTACTTATCAACAAATATTTGGACTGTTACTGTCCAACTGTTACTGTCTCGTTTTTTAACTGCTACTGTCTGACCTCTCCTCAGATTTTTAACTATATCTAGAGTTATAGAACTCCAATTCAAGCAAGATTTATCTCGTTGGAAAGCTAAGACATGAGGCTACAAGTTCTTTGAAGAAAGGAGAACCCAGTTCTGCCTCTAAGAGAGTCAAAATTGCTCATCAACAAACATTTAGACTGTTACTGTCCAACTGTTACTGTCTCGTTTTGGAACTGTTACTGTCTGACATCTCCTCAGATTTTTAAGTATATCTAGAGTTATATAACTCAAATCTATAATTTAACATCCAGGCATCAATTCATAATCGACTTTAAAATGACTCATAAGACCATGTTTAGAATACCTTACCCGGTACGAATCAAGGTCTCGATCCCTCCTTTTCTTTCTAATGACAGCCGACCTCCTTTCTTCTATTCTTGTTCAATTTTTCTTGTTAATCCCTTGCCCACCAGTGTTTATTCTACCTATAACCCTTAATCTTGGATGGGTTTTGAAATTTTGGTGTTTCTCTCTTGATCTGTAAAAATGGATACAAAAACTCCCTCTTTTCTTTCTTCACGATAGCTGCAGATTTGTTTTTGGTAAGAAGAGGGGTATTTATGCTCTATAATTATTCTTATTTGCATTTAGGCCCTATTTTCTTTAAGTGTATACGTTTTGCCCCCACTTCTTTTTAATTTAGTTTATTTTCTTTAATTTAATCCAACCTTGATTTTTTCAGGATTTACAGTTCTAGAATTAGTTTTATTCCAGATATCACTGCAAGATGAAAGAACAAGAGTTTTTAACATTAACACAGGGTGATATGTCAGTGTTGGAATGTGAGAGGAGGTTTCATGACCTCTCTATGTTTGCCCCATATCATGTTCCTACAAAGGAACACATGCTAGATAGATTTCAAGATAGGTTAAGACAAGAATTGAAATATAGGTTAATAACCTTGCAATTTAGGATGATGAGAAACCTGACATAGGCTACCCAAGCTTTAAAGGTGTGTATAGTTGAGGGTCAACAAGAGCAACCTAGCAATGTCAAAAGAAAGGAGATTGACTGGTAAACCCCCAGGCATTCCCTTTTTAAGAAGGGAAAATGAGGACAACACAGTCAGTCAAAGTAGATCAACTACTGGGTCTTATCAAAGTACAAGTGGAGGGTCAACTAGAGGATTATTGAACGTTAAGGGTAGTTCTGCTAGTGGGACTTTATAGTAGAAGACAATTACTTATCTTTATTATGTCAAGTGTGAGCAATGACATCATGTAGATTTCTACATATCGTTAGGGCGATGCTATAATTGCATGCAGGATGGGCATATATGGCAAGACTGCCCCTATTTAGGTCGAGGATGTTACTACTGTGGCGGACATGGACATTTTAAGAAAGATTGTCTTAGGAGAGCCTAGTATGTTTAGAGACAAAGACAACAGACACAAAGTTACCAGCAGTCAATCACTGTGGATAAACCCACTAAACCAATTTAGTCTGGGACTAGTGGAAATCAAGATCGACCTCGAGGACAGGGGGAGAGGACCCAGGGCAAAGTATTTCATATGATTTAGAAGGATGTGCGACTATCACAGATGTAGTAATAGGTACTTTATTATTAGAAAATTAGTTTGTGCATGTTTTGATAGATCCAGGTGCTATACATTTTTTGTGGCAAGAAAAATTAAGAATAGACTGAAAAAGCAACCAATGAAATTAGAAAAAGGGTTTTTAAGTAGCATACCCTTGGGGGATGCTGTACTTATAGAACATATGTATAAGGGTGTTAAGATTGTTATTAGGGGATATGATATGGAAGTAAATGTAATGCCGCTAGAATTGCATGATTTTGACTTAATCCTAGGAATGGATTGGTTAAGCAACCATAAGCTTAAATTGATTGTTTTAAAAAAACGGTAACCCTTAAGGGAATAGATGGGAAAAGAATGAATTTTAAGGGGAATCAAAATGTCATATCGAATTGTGTGATTTTATTTAAGACAGCTAGTAAGCTTATAAGGAAAGGGTGTGCGACTTATCTTGCTTATCTAATAGATTCTAAAAAAGCTAGGGTAAAGTTGAATAATCTTCTCATCGTGAGAGAATTTCAGGATATGTTTCCAGAATAATTGTCAGGACTACCCTCGAAAAGTGAAGTAAAAGTTTCGATTGATGTATTACTTGGTATCTCTCCAATAACTTAGGCACCATATAGGATGGCATAAGCAGAACTAGTTGAGTTGAAAGTTCAGCTGCAAGAATTACTACAAAAAGAGTTCATATGCTTGAGTAATTCACCCTGGGAAGCTCGAGTCCTATTTGTAAAACAGAAGGATGGGACCTTTAAAACTTTCATAGATTATAAACACCTAAATAGGGTAACACTAATGAACAAGTATCCCTTTTAACAGATAGATGATTTGTTTGACCAACTAAAATAGGCCAATGTATTTTAAAAAATAAACCTGAGATCGGGGTATTACTAGTTAAGGATTAAGAAGCGAGATGCGCCAAAGACTACATTTAGAACTCGTTATGGGTACTATGAGTTCCTAGTCCCTTTGGATTAACCAACACACCTACAATGTTTATGGATTTGATAAATTGAGTCTTTCGACCTTATTTGGATAAGTTTATGGTAGTGTTTATAAATGATATTTTATTCTATTCTATATCATAATTGGAACACGAGCAACATTTAAGGCAAGTATTGAAGACCTTAAGAGATCATCATTTGTATGCCAAATTGATTATATGTGAATTTTGGCTGAAAAAAGTGTTTTTTCTTGGGCATCTTATATTTGTAGACGAAATATTTATAGATCCAAGAAAAGTTAAAGCATTTCTGAAATGGGAAAAGCCTGCAAATGTAATAGAGATCTATAGTTTTCTGGGGTTAGCAGGGTATTATAGGAGGTTTATTGAGGGTTTTTCAACTATAGCAACTCCATTGACTCGAATGACTAGAAAAGAGACAAAATAGGAGTGGTCGAGGGAGAGTGAAGAAAGCTTTTAGGAGTTCAAAAAAAGGTTAACTACCACCCCAGCGTTGACACTTCCTTCGAGAACTGAAGGATTTGTGGTCTATAATGATGCATCCAAAAAGCGACTTGGTTGTGTTTTAATGCAACATGGAAGGTCATAGCTTATGCATCAAGGCAATTGAAGTCTCACGAAGTTAATTATCCTATTCATGATCTAGATCTGGCTATAGTGGTGTTTGCATTACGGGTATGGAGACATTACTTGTATAGATCGCGGGTTCAGATCTTTACAGATCATATGAGTCTGAGGTATTGGATGACACAAAAGGAATTAATTATGAAACAAAGGAGATGGATAAATAGAATTAATTAAAGATTTTGACTGTGTAATATATTATCACCTAGGAAAAAGATAAATGTTGTTGTTGATGCCCCTAGTCGTAAGAACAAGGGAATAATGGAGACATTGGAAGAAGGTATGAAAGAAAATTAATAGAATTAAAAAAGATTGATGTCAGGATAGAGGTACGACTTAAAGGCTCATTGTTGGCTAAATTGAGAGTACAATCCATACTTCGGGATAGAGTCTTAAAAGTTCAACGAAAAGACATTGAAGTGGATAAAGTGAGGAACAAGGTGAAATTAGGTGTTGAGACACCCTTTCAGATTTTGGAGGATGAGATGGTAGTGATGGGTAGACAGATGTATACGTTTGGAGATAAAACTTTGAAAGAGGAAGTACTAAGATAGGCTCATGAATCGAGATTCACGGTACATCCAAGAAGTACCAAAATATACAGAGACTTAAAAGAATTTTATTGATGGCCAAACATAAAGAAATACATTTTTGAGTATGTGACCAGGTGTAGAGTTTGTCAACAGATAAAAGTGGAACATTAAAAGCCAGCAGGGCCTTTACAACCATTTATGATACCTAAGTGGAAGTAGGAAGATATTACTATGGACTTTGTGTTGAGTTTGCCTAGGGAAAAAAAGGGCAATGATGGAATCTGGTTATTATAGATCGCTTAACAAAATCTACATTTTTCTTGCCTATGAAAAAGATAGATTCAGTTGATAAGTTGGCCAAGTTGTATGTGAATGAAGTGGTAAGATTGCATGGGGTACCCATATCAATTATTTTTGCTCGAGACCCTAGATTCACCTCATGATTATAGCCAAGTATTCAACATGCTCTAAGAATAAAAGTAAATTTGAGCATAGCATTTCACCCTTAGACAGATGGATAATCGGAGAGAACAATACAAACTTTAGAGGATTTTTTGAGGGCTTGTATTTTAGAATTTAGGGGCAACTAGGAAGAACATCTGCCACTTGTGGAATTCACCTATAATAATAGTTATTAGTATACAATAGGGATGGCTCTTTATGAAGCTTTGTATGGTAGAAAGTGTTGAACTCTTGTTTGTTTGGAAAAAGTTTGAGATAAGAAGTTGGTGGGAACATAATTGGTGCAAATCACTTCAGAAAAGGTAAAAACTATAAAAAGCAAAATGAAAGCTTATCAGGACAGGCATAAAAGTTATGCAAATGTCAAAAGAAAGCCTCTTGGGTTTAATGTTGGAGATATGATGTATTTGAAGCTTGCTCCTTGGAAACATATGTTGCGGTTTGGTATGAAAGGAAAATTAGTGTCGAGGTATATTGGACCCCTCGAAGTGGTGAAGAGAATTGGACCGGTAGCATATAAGTTAGCTTTACCTCCACATCTAGCCAAGATACATGATGCGTTTCATGTTTCTTTATTACAAAAAGCTAATACAAACCCTTCTGAAGTTCTACCACAAGTTCCGCTAGAGATTAATGAAGATTTGACCATGGAAGTAAAACCAGTAAAGATTCTAGATCAAAGCAAAAAAGAGTTAAGAAGTAAAAAGATCCCTATGGTGAAAGTACTATGGAAAAGTTCTCAAGTCGAGGATGAACCTTGGGAAAGGGAATCAAAGATGAAAGAGAAACATCTTGAATTGTTTCTAAAAACAAGTATGGAAATTCAAATTTTGAGGACAAAATTTTCTTAAGGAACTGAGAATGTCCATAAGGATGTGTCATACTATTTAGGCTACTATCTCTGTTAAAAGCCGTTGGTGCAGCTAAGAGAGGGAGATGGTGTTTTCTCTTATTCTTCTTTCCTTTCACCAAGAGAGGGAGATGGTTAGAAAAGTGATAGATAGGAGTGAAAATAAATATTCTT
>Ga0307517_10004755_pt1 | contig 20747 bp, 16 predicted proteins | sample 23_EM_MG_FD_194515 | JGI IMG/M metagenome (GOLD analysis project Ga0307517, IMG submission 194515) | Populus trichocarpa ectomycorrhiza microbial communities from riparian zone in the Pacific Northwest, United States - 23_EM | ecosystem: Host-associated > Plants > Roots > Unclassified | place...
TCTACAATAAAAAATGGTAATTAAAAGAATGAGGGTGAAAATCAAAATAAAAAATAAATTAGAGAGTAACTAAATTTTTTTGATTGGAGGGTTTAATTGAAAAGAAAAATAACTTAATAAAAAAAAAAAAAAAGAATGAGAAAAAAAATTAAAAAATAACACACCATAAACCTGGATTGAATGGTGAGATCAAAAACCAATAAAACATTTATAAAAGAGCTAAGAAAAAAAATCCAAAGAATAAGGATCAAATAAAAAAAAGAGACACATAAAAAATTGACATTGAAGAACTAAATCAAAAAGGCATAACACTTATTCAAAAGGACAATGGACAAAAAAATTATAAGAAAAAAGGATAAAAATCTTCATTGGACAGTTAAATTAAAGAGACAAATAACTAATATAGCAAAACACATTATTCCAAGGTTATTGACAAATAACTAATATAGCAAAACACATTATTCCAAGGTTATTCTTATTATTGTCACTATTATTATCATAATTATTACTATCATTACCATAATTATTGTTATAACTACCATTATATATAGAAAGTATAATTGAAGGAAGGAATTGAAAAATCATAAAACTTTAACAAAACAAAAAAGAACAAAAATAAACAATCTAAACTAAAAGGACCAAATCTGAAAAGACAATAAAAATAGGGACCAGAGAGCATCTCTCCTTGTAGGAGAGAGAAATGAAAGGGAAAAGAAGCAAGGGCTATCGGCAATAGACCGACATCCTTCAAATGACACATGCTGGCTATAAAGAAAGAGTACATGATGGAGCACAAAATGAGACGATGGAATATGATTTTCTACACCCGGGAGGCGCCTCACGTGCCAACAACTTTTTTAATAAAAAAATATTAATTAAATATTAAATTACTTCATCACCCTTGACCAACACTGGTAATAAAAAAAAACTCTTAAGGAAAAGACATCAATACCCCTATTCACATGACCTGTTTTTTTTACCCCAAGGACAACTGTGTAATTGTGCTGTATAATTAAAAAGTAAAAATACCAAAACACCCTTGCGCAACAATGTTAGTTTCTTTTTTATTTAGTGGCATTATAGTTATTGTATTGTGCATTAAAAGACGAATCAATGAAAGCATCCCCAAACATATCAGTAATGACAAATGAACCGTGTTAAAAGACCAAAATACACTTGAATCATAAGCAATCTATTTTTCTTACCAAGGCTATAGAAGTCACTCCACTATTATAATAAACAGTAAAGTATGTTATATAACTACAGAAATCGCTCATGTCTTGTAGTATATTTGTTATGTCCAACTCTGTACGAGAACAAGTGAGTCAACAACCTTCCTTTCCTATTTTCTCTATAAATGCCTCCACCTCTCCTCAACCTATAACCCACACATTTCTTCTCCAAGAGCCCTTGACATAGCTAGCTAATAGACTATCTTGCTCTCGGTGTTGCTCCTTTGCCATTTGCAAGCTAGTTTTTCTGCTACAATGGATCAGGCTCTCATATTTGTCCTTCTCAACAGCCCTGAAAGCCCCATCCCCCGACCCTGGGAACGTTGCTTTAATATTAGGGTTATCTCTTTCTCTCTGTGTCGCTCTTCCACGCCCTCTCCCCACACACATTCTTTTGCTTTTCCCTCATCAAAACCATATGTTAGACAAGTATCTCGATCATGTGGTAATTAAAAAAAAAACACATATGCATGTTTTATTTATCTAAATTAAATTGTTGTGATGTTTTTGTGATGCAGAATGAAGTGTTATTCTATACGAACACCTTGGACGATACTATTTTGATCGACCTGAGATGCCAAATCAATCTTGGTGGTGGTTTGTTCCACACTAACAACATGTGGCAAGAGCTTGCTGGTTGCACCAGCTGTGTCCGTCACTGCCCTTCAGTCCTCCAAAGACGAAACCCTCAGCCTTTTCTCCTCCATGCTACTTGCTGTGGTCCACTGGTGTATTTGCTTATGCCTGAGTTTGTCAACCACTGCCCGTTCTGCGAGAGTCTCGTTTATATCGTAGGCTAAATCATCATCATCAATCAATCACAACCCCCGTCTGCGCTTTTCAATCTTATCCTCTTGTTCTTGTTTTATGTTTTAGTGGGGCTGTAGGTTAAGAGTTTTATCCATGTATAACCGTGTTTGGCATTAAAGAATTTTTATTTTATTAATTATTGTTCCTATATTAAGTTTGAAAAAATTTCCTTCTTTGCACTGAAGCTTCACATTAGTATTGCATGTCTATTAATTGGGTGAAGCTCTCATGCAAATGTTGTAAGGCATTATAATATATAGTTGGATTTCTAATGAATTCAATTTATTTAATTTTTATGCAGTCCAAGTGATAATGTTGCCTAAACTCTAAATGTTCACACCCTTCAAACCAGGCTTAAATAGCTAGGATTAGAGAATTAACTAAAAAAAAAACTTTGATTATTCGATAAAATAAATTATTATACCTAAAACAAGTTTAAAAAAGTTGTCCATGGATTAAAATAAAATGAAAACCACAAAAACAAACCTAAAAAAGTTGCAAAAAATGGCAAAAAAAAAACAAAAAAATTAGGGAAATGGAGGCTGAAATAATGGGATTTGGGGCTTCAAACGACCTAGCTCCAACAAGTTTGTCTATGGAGTATGCCCTGAAACAATCCTTTCAAATTGGGATGATTTGCATTGTTTTGATACCAATAGCCAAAGTTATAATGGCCAAAACACTAAACAGTGTGCAAAATATTTCCAAACCGGTGTCGGATTGCTATCTCTTGTCATCTTTGTATTGAGAATCATCAATTTTATATCTGACAGCTCAGCTTCTCCAGAGTCCTTTACATTAGTCTTTCATGCACCAGACTCAACAAGCTTTTCTACGCTTAAATATGGAAATGGTTTCTTTGCATGCCAAAAAAAAATAAAAAAGTTTTGGTCAAACCTTTGTTTTCCCTTTTTTGTTTTTTCCACTAAGCAACAATATAGTAGTTTTTTATTTATTATTTAGCCTTTTCTAATTAATAAGAGGATTTATTGATGGCATGGTTGTAAATTTAACGCGTTGGATATATTAAAATTTATTATCATTAAGGACAACCATATTTTGCCCACGTCATAATATATAGATGGTGTGCAACATGCGCAATGGATCCCACAAGCGCGTGGTGAACACCCCTAGTTTATACATGAGAAATATGTTGATAGTTACATTATTAGATATAAAAAGAAAGAGAACATCACATTTAAAATCATTACAAATAATAAAAATATTATAATTATTCATAATTACACCATAAGTATTATAAAATTTCTCTAAATATTCATATACACATAGCTAACCTTAATTAGTATTTTCTATAACTTATCTATAACTTAATAATTAAAATTCAGACTCATCATGTTTTATAATTTTTTATTGTGTTTTATTTAGTAATTGAACTGTAATTTTATTTTTTATGATAATCAAGCAATATTATCAATGAAAGCTAGCCATTTAGCATCTGGCTAAGCAAGAAAAACAAGAGTTCAAAGTAAATTAGTTGTTTTTGAGAAGGAAATGAATAAAATTACAGTATTGATTCATCTATCTAACAAGAAGCTCAGCCACCAAGATCCTAGCTGAATCATTTGTGAATTCTGTCTACATTTCTTAGCAGATCATTAGCTGTGTAACCAAAATTTTCTAGTAGGAGAGCCATTAACAAGGAGTAAGAGCTATGAAGTAGAAAGGCAATCATAAATTATAAGTCTTCTCCATTTGTTACCAAATCCCATGTATCCCATCACTTCATCAAGGTAATCCTACAAGACTGTATCAAAAGCTTTGTGAAAATCTACTTTGAACATCATGCCTGCTTTCCCACTCGTTTGTAATTCATGAACCACTTCATTTTCTATTGTAAACCCATCAGTAGTTTTTCTACCTGCTATGAATGTTATTTGGCTATCGCCAATGAGGTCTTGGATGACATGCTTTAGCCTATTGGAGAGCACCTTAGCCACTATTTTGTATAATATCCCATGAGCCATGCTAATCGGTCTGTAGTTGGAAAATCCTTTTGATTCCTCGGTCTTTGGGATCAAGGTTACATAGGCAAGGTTTACACCCTTTGGAAGCTTCTTTGTTCTGAAAACTTCAGCCACTAAATCCATCATATCATGACAGATCAGGCTCCAAGCCTTCATGTAGAATTTGAAATTAAAACCCTCTGATCCTGGAGATTTTGTAACATCATAGTCCCAAACTGTTTTTTTAACTTCTTTCATTGATACTTCCCGTTGTAGCCAATGGGACCTCTCCAAACTAAGCTTCTTATAATCAGCAGGACCCATCTTATCCCTTTTGGAACATGACTTATTGAACAGCTTGGAGTAAAAAGAGACTGCAACTTTCTTGATGTCATTTGGGGTAGTGTAAAAGATACCATTATAGGTGATTCGAGATATGTTCTTACGGTTTCTTCTCAAATTAGCTACTAAGTAAAAACAAAACACTTTATATAGCGATCACCAAGCTTGCACCAATTTTGCCTTGATTTCTTACGCCAAATAGCTTCCTCGTGTCGACTTACCACCCATTGCTCTGTTACCAATTCACCCTAAATCTTGACTCTTCTGTTGATAGATCCCGACTTTCACTTACCTTTTCCATATCTATAATTTGCTTTTGTAATGCTAGCAATTTATTGTATCGGTTGCCAAAATAATAATGATTATAAATCCACAGTTGCTTGGCAAGATAACTTAGTTTCTTCATCAATTTGAACATTCCTGTAAACTACAAGTGACTAGCATTCCAGAACTTTTCCAGTTGCTTTATAAATTGCAGATGTGACAGCCAACAGTCTATAAAGCGAAAAGGCTTCCAACCCTAGTTCTGTTTTGGATCCCCTAGAAGTAACTGACGGTGATCTGAAAGGCCTCTAGGCAACTGGCTTAGTGTTAACCCACTGAACCTCAAGTGACAAGCAGAAGAGGAGAACGCATGATCTATTCAACTCATTGATCCACTACGAAACCAAGTGTAGTGATGACCAGTGAGGGGATACTCAACCGAATCACAGCCACCCAGACAAATTTGGAAAGCTCTTGAGCCTATAGTGTCGACATAGCCATTGTTTCTTTCTTATTGCGTAAGAATTTCATTAAAATCTCCCATAAGGAACCATGGTATATCAAAAGCTTATCTCAAGATAGTAAGATCATCCCAAAGTTCTCTTCTTTCTAAAACAGAACATGGTGTATAAACTCCTATCAGAGCATATTTAAAACCCGAAGCCATATGCTGTCCATAAATAGCAATCCATTTTTCTCCATATTCCACAGATTCGAATTTAAATTTATACATATATCCTAACCTAAGGAAGACGACCATAGAAAATATTACAACATATCTTTTTTTTTCTTTCAAGTAAAGCCTAATGACTATGTTTTGATATTTTAAACATAAAAAAAAAAGATTTATTAATATCTTGATTAAAAACATAAAAATATAAATTTAATAAGTTTTTTTTAATTGAATTGATTAGTGAAAGTAAAATTATGAATATATTGGTTTTGAATTTTATAAAAAAAAAATTATTTTAATGTTTAAAAGTATATTTTAATAAAAAATTATATTGCACTTAAAGTATCATTAAGTTTCTTAATTTAAACCCGTTTTATAATAACAAGTATAATAATATAACATATTTTTAATTTATGGTAAATGCTCGGTTTTAAATATAAGTTTTTAAAATAAGTATATCTCACAATTTAAAAGACCTATTGATGTGTTTTATTATTTAAATTGAAGTTTATGTGAAGAGACAAATAGAGGGTTACGCTTAAAAAAAAAATTAGTTGGGCTGGTTCTATTCAAACTGGAACACCATTTAGTTTTTAAATTATAACTGAAGTTCTCGATCTAGATTTAAGTGTGGTTTACTTTAATAAAAAGATAAGATATAGGTCTAAAACATTCATGCAGAGACCAAGACTTAATACAATTGTTTTTAAGTTCAAATCATAATAACAAAATAATCTTTCCTGAAGCCCAAATAAGACCATTTTCTCAAGTTGAAAATTTGATATAAATATCTATAACTTTTATGCAAACCATCTGTTTAGATTATAATGTTATCAATAATATTTTGTCTAGCCACTAAATTAATAGTTTTAAATTTTATCCTATAAAAAGAGACATTTGCCATATATTTAGACATATTGGTTTTCACATCAAGATCCATGTTATTGTTTTCTTTCTTTGTATTTTTTTAATATTCAAGTTCTATTTTATGTTATATTCTCGTTAATTTCTTGTTTATGTTTATTATTTTTTTATTATACATAGTTAATTTATATCATAACTATGTTCTTATCTTACTTATTTATGTTTTTCTTCTTAATTATCTTTAGTTAAGTTTATTTTTTTCAATGTGAAAAAGTTATACTAATGATGTGATAATAAGTATAATACAAACTTAATATGAACTTTAATGTTTAAATTCAAGAAAGTTTGTTATTAATATGTGTTATAATTATTATCTTAATTAATCTTAATACCTTTATTGTTAAATGGCGAGTCTTCGTTTGTGGTGTGCAATCATTGGCACAACAAATACTTGATTCTTTCATCACCTACTGCATAGAGAACCGACATTTGTGTTATGAAAAGATCTTGATTTGTTATTTTAATAAATTTAAAAAACAAAAAGTGGTTGCACGCGTCAACAAGTAGGAGGTGGTCGTGCCCTTCGAGCGACTCGTGCAACGCCTCTGCCAGCTAAAAACTATATTTTTTCATGTTATTATTTGTGTCGTCACATCCCTTTTTTTATAAGATAGCATGTGTAGTCATGGGTGGTGCAGTTCATCGTCGGAGATTTTTTTTGAAATAGATATTTCACAAAAAAAAAGAAAAAAGAAAAATCAAAATAGATATTTCACCAAAAAAAAAATGGCTTGATTGAATGATCTAGAGCTCTATCTATATCCTTGTGACAAAATAGTGACATAATTTTATTCATAGGAGAAGATCATAGAAAAGAAAAATGCTTTGCGATATGGAATATGGTAGAGATTTTAACAAAAAAAAAAAAAGACCAGTAATGAAAATCTCTCTGAGAAAGAATCCAATGGGATCTGGTAGGGCGACAAATTTTATACAACCATCGGCTCTGCTGCTATGCTTCCTACAGAACTTGAGATACTTTCTGTTAGATGCCGCGATGCTTTCTCATAATTAACGAAGCCCATGAACCAGAAATCATGTCCATCAATTGTAACGATCTGGATGTATCTCTCGGATTGATTCTCCCTCATGACTACAGGATTGATGGTGCCAATCTTGCTCAAAGGTATCATTACCTGTTCCAGCCAAACCTCTGACACTCAATTCAAATAATTCTGATAGATATTGAAGACATTCTTAAATAGTTATTTCATTGATATTGGTTTGTGCTAGGTGCTATTGATCACACAATATTTTATGCTGGTTTGTAACCCTTTTCTTTACCTTGTAATAACTCCAAGCTCCCTGGCCTGAGGGTGCTGTGAAAGACAAGGGACGGTCGCTACAGAAAGCTGCATGAGCATCAGATAGATAAAGGGTTCCGGCAACTGGACCTGTTGTTGTGGACAGATAGCAGGCAAATGTCTTCTTCAGCTTTTCATTTGGATTAGTACTTGTGAATGTCTGCTTGTATAGAGCCTCAAACCCACCTCCTGTTAATGCTTTAGCTGTCAGGTTCACCTTGCCCCATGCGGCTCCGGGAACAGATGAATTAGTCCTGACTGTTGAACAAAATGATCATGGAATCATGATGATGTTAACATAAAAAGTTCATTTTTGAAATCTGAAATGATCAAAGATTTTAAATCTATTGAATATGATCAAAACATTACATACGGTTGTGCCAGATATTTTGAGCGATGGTATCAGCCTTGGTGCCCCAAGAATTAAACACCTGGAGAATGGATTCCTTACTGCTACGTGATGATTTTTCAATGGGGCTGTACTGGAGGTATGGATGATGGAACTTCTTGGCTTCATCATCAGTTGCACCCCATAAGGCTGCCTTTTTATTATCTGGATGGCACGAAGGAACAGCAGGATTTCCCATGACACGAGTCCCCCATTTCTCCGAGTTCTCATCGTATGGTGGTGATGAGAATGATGAATGACGGGAAGTGCTAGGCAATGAGTCTGACATTGTTCTATGAAAAGGGCTTGCTTCTTTTGACATTGGTGAGGAGATAGAAGGGTAAAATGGCTGTGATTCTTGGTTGGTGCCGTTCATTTTGGGTAGAGAATGATGCAAAACTGTGGCTGTGGGGATGTGTTTTTGGCTCTGACCATAGCATTTGAAGGAGACCGTTGCTTACAGCTGACTAAAACATTTCATTGAACCGTAGGTGTGGACCTTGGACTCTTCTAATTATAATTTTTCACGGATATCAACTTGGGTTTCTTCATTGTTAAGGATAAGTAGTAATATTTTAATTTAAAAGGATAAGATATTATATTTTTAATATATTTTTTATATTTATATAAATTGTTTTGTTTTTTAATTTTTTATATAAAATATTAAAATCTCATATTTTTCTTAAAAAAAATTTGGATTCATCTAGGCTAACCCGTATGACTTGAAACCTGGTCCCTTCATCGAGTCATCAGGTTTAATAACTATAATTAATAATATTAACAAGGATTGGACCTAGTGGTAAATTGCTAGTACTTTTTATTTGATTTTATTTGTTTTTATATTTTAAAAGTATTTTTAAAAAATTTAAATTTTGTTATTTTATTTTAAATTAATATTTTTATTATTATTTTGATGTATTAATATTAAAAATAATAAAAATATTATAATAAGCATCGAACTTGAGACACCTGTAAGATAGCATTCATGGTCAACCTTCTCGTTTTCATATCCCTTGCCTCTTATGCTTAACAATGAAGAAATGCTTGTTGACACCCCTGGAAATTTCTAATTAGAAGAGTGCAAGTCCACACGTACGGTTCAATGAAATGTTCTCGTCAGCTATAAGCAACGGTCTCCTTCAAATGCTATGGTCAGAGCCAAATATATATATTCTCATAGCCAAAAACACATCCCCACAGCCACAGTTTTGCATCATTCTCTGCCCAAAATGAACGGCGCCAACCAAGAATCACAGCCATTTCACCCTTCTATCTCCTCACCAATGTCATAAGAAGCAATATATATATATATATATATATAGTTTATACTAGATCACTCGAGTTCTAAGTTGACCCGATAAAAAAAAAAATAACTTTTTTCAAATTACTTATAAATTTAAATTTTGCTAGATTCAGATTCAGTCAAGATCTTAGATTATCCGAGTCTTGAACCAGATCGGGTCTAATAACCATACCACTTATAGTAATAATAATAATAATAAAGAGTAATTTAACTCTGAAGGATATAGCTCAATTGGTCAGACTCTAGGTTTACTCTATAGAGGTCACCAGTTCGAGTCCCACAAATCTCAGGGTCACTGGAGGTTTACATGGTCTTTAATTTCAAGACCCATAAGATTAGTCAGAATATGCGCAAGCTTACTCGAACACGCACATTAACAAATAAAAAAAATAAGAGTAATTTTTATACCATTACTGGACTCATAATTGGACTCCTGAAAGTCATCTATTTGCCCTTGAAGCCCAAGGTTTGAAGCTTCTATATCTGGCCCATGAAACTTCACATCGTACCATATCCTTGTTTTTTCACTCATAATTGAAGTTGTCTTACGCGGTTATTTTAAACTAAAATTCAACTTCACAGAGTTTTTTTTCTTCCCAATACATGTAAACAATCATTTTTATTAAAATAAAACTATCCTATCATTTTTATTTGAAAAATAATTTTAGTTTTCTTACAAGATGAAAAAATATAATTAAATATGAAAATATAAATACAAAATCTTTCTTTGATTTTAATTATTTAGTAATATTTATAATTAAAAACTCTTAAAATGCTCCAAAGAAAACAAAACTCGATATAAAGTATTAGATGTAATATACCAATATTTATATTTTAATAATATTATTCATAAGGAGTCTTTTATTCAAATAAAATATTTATATAACATACATGACATCCATAAAATTTTATTTTTAATATGGTAATATTAAATTTATAATTCTCTTAAAAAATATTTTCTTATACACGAAACAAATACTAAACATGAATAAGAATTTTATGTCTGAACAAAATGATCAGACTTTTATGGCATCGGAAGAAGCACCAGTAACCTAGCCTTCAAATCAAGACCGTTTGATCTATTATTTGTCAATATCATCCAACGGCTACAAGAAAGCGCTCACCAACATAAACTAAGACCATCCTCACAAACCCGTTAAGAAAATCAATGGCTTCCTTCATCTTCAAGTTATACAATCTGAACACTTGACGACGAACACAAAGGAAAGCCACTCAATCATCTTCTTCTTCTCTTCAATCTCTTGAAGATGAGTTACCAAAAAGCCCCTCATCAACCCTACCCTCCTTCAGGTAATCAAACTCTTTTAATTCCTTAATTATTATTATTATTAATTTCTTTTTCTTTTTTCTGTTTTGAGTTTAGAATTTGGTTTATGTTTTTTTTTTTTTTTAATTTTAATTGGGACAGGGTACTCACCACCTTACCCACCACCAGGGTACCCACCAACAACACCACCGTACGGAGGGTACCCACCGCCTGGAGCACCACCGCCAGGGTACTCTGGATACCCACCACCGGGGCCACCTCGTGGGTACCAAGGGTATTTCGCTGAAGGGTATCCACCACCACCACCGCCTCCAGGTCCGCAACAGTACCAAGAGTGTTATCACTATGAACATCATCATTACCAGGATGATGGTTGCTCCTCGTTTTTACGTGGTTGGTATGTTTCATATCTATTTGCTCTGTTTCTTCCGTCTTGCTTTCTTATTTTTTTATAGGGGGGGGGGATTTTGTGCTATGTGGTTGGGTTGAATTTTGTTTAATGTTATGGTATTCCATTATTGATGATTGTTTTTGTGAGATCTTGTCTTGAATTTAGTTTAATATCATGGGATTCAATCAATGATGGAACTTTAAGTGTTTAGGATTGGAAAATAGTTCAGTCTTGGCGGCTTCTCCGAGCTTATCAGTTTCGCTGTGAAGTGTTTAGGATGCTGTTTAATCAGCTGATAACTAATTCCGTAGTAGAAACTTCTCTGATCTTATACTGTCTGCAATGAATCACACTTGACTTGTGAAGGGTTTTTATTAGCAATATGAGGTGGGTAGGATGGCATTGAATTGGACATTATCTATGTAGGAATCGGTTGAGCATCTAAGCTACTAGAGAACCAGAAAGTTGTTCTCCACCCATTTACTTCTGTGGAAACCTAACTATTGCAAGGCTAGAGCACATATTCTTTGTTTAGTCAATCTTTTTCTTACAGCCGAACTTTACTACAAAGAGTTTGAAATAATTCCCAATGAAAGAAAAGCCATCCTATGTTAAAGAAGCTAGATTGTGTTGCAGATCTGCGTTGCGGCCTAACTTTAGAAAACAAAGTTTGAGATATTTGCTAAACGTATAACAGCTATACACATCTAGCACTTTTTAATGGCTATTTCATATCTCTGGCTAGTACTTATGAAGATTCTGAAAACAATATAGTAGATTAGAACTGTCTATCTACCTAACAAAGGTTGGCGATTGTTGGAAAGCAATGGAAGGGTCTTGAATAAGCCTTGTATCATTAAAAACCTGCCATGGTCAATTGATTATCATACTGCTTAAACTTAATGGATTCAAACCACCCAGAACTGAACAAGCTAACTTGAAAGTGATGAGGTTTGACTAGTTGACTTGGGTCCTCCTCAATACCTGTAAGGTCTTGGTGAAATTGGTGCAAAATTAGCAGGAGGCTTTTGATGTCTGGTGTTCAATGACTACCTTTTAGTTCAGATACCTGTAGATTTCTATTGTCTTGTCATCGCGAGTTCAGAGTGATGTTGGTAAGGAAAATCCAGGACTTCTATTTCTTTTGGGTCTTATCATGTGATTTGGAATTGCAAGTTATTTGAGAATTACTGTTTTTCTCTTGCCACCAAAGCAAATGAACCTTGGAGCTCTAATCTACAGCATTCTTGTTAACTGAAGCCCCAAAGGGAAAATCAATTTGGATTTTCCTCATACTCTTCTTTACAAAAAAATGTGTGAATACTCTTACATCACTGTTTAAATATGTCATTAGCGCAAGTTTGGATTCTTTTTAAATTCTGGTTAGGGCATTAGGTAACTTATTTAGATGCAAAGTTTTAGAGTAACTAGGAAGGAGTAGAAACAGGGAGTTTGTAACAGAAAGGACATGGAGAAAATGTGTGATGATTACAGATAATAGCCAAAATGTTGAAAAATTTAGTACTAAAAGTTGTTCTCTTCTTAAAAACTTCATCAACCTAGCTCGAATTTAATTTGGAATTGCTCAGCATGAGGTTGAAGCAGTAAATAACTAGACCAAAAAGCATGCCCTATAACTATCTGTAATAGATTATTACTAACTCATTGAGGGTTTCCTTCAGCAATACGAGGTAGCTTGGATGTCATTGAACTGGTGAAGTTGGTTGAGCACCTTTAATCTTATTACAGGACCTGGATAATTTGCTTCATTATCATAGTTCGCCAATTCTGTGGAACCTTTCCTACTACTTGAAGTCCCATTGTTGGGGCACATTGAAATTTCTCCACGCCACATGTCATGTTGAAACAGTTCAATGATAAAACTTGAAACTACCTATTGCAAGACTGGGTCGGAGATACTGAATTAGTTTAACGACATGTAAAGACTGGGTCGGAGATACTGAATTAGTTTAACGACATGTATCTATTATTGTCTTACAACCTAACTTTACACATGGTTTGAAACAATTATGACACTTAATAACAGCGTTTGGATGTTAAATGAGCTTAATGGTGTATTCAAGTCATAATGTCACAACCTAACTTCAGATTTCAGAAAACAAGGTCTTTAACAGCTGGCCAACATACAACAGCATGCTGCCATATGCATCTATCAGCTTTTAATGACTAGAATAAGCTTTGGCTAGTGTACTATTCCTATGAAAGTCCTGAGATGGAGTAGAAAATAAGCGTCCATGCTTGTCACAAAAATTGGCAGTTGGAAAGAAACAAAGGATCTTGAATAAGCCCTATAGAACATTAAACACCTGACTTGGTCTATGTATTACTATACTACTTACACTTGTATGATTCAGTTCTCAAAAGAGTCAGAACACAAGCTATCTCACAAGTCAACAAGGTTTGATTGGGTGACTTCAGTCCTAGTCAGTATCTATAAGGTCTGGGTTCCCTGGGATCAACAGGATGCTTTTGATACCTTGTGATCATTGTCGTTGAGGTTTCTCTTTCGATGAACATTTATGTCATTCCTTGTTTGATATTAGATCTTGTTTCCATATCCCAGGGCTTTCAGCAACTCTTAATGCAGCAAATGCATATAGGTTTGTCACCTGGTTGGTTAGCAATCTGGGATTCTTTTGCCCATCGATTTGCTTTGCAAATGGGGGAGCACTTAATGCTTCCTCTTTGCTGTGAATGCTCCCGGTCGCTTAGCTGTTGGTATATTAGATTGCTGAATCCTCAGTTACTTTACCCTGCAATGTTTATAATCATGGCATCTACCTGATTTTTTTGTAATGACTTCATTTAAATGTACTTGAATGATGACCTTTATTCTTCATTATTGATGTGATAATAATGATTATTTATTGTGCATGTGCAGTTTGGCCGCGCTATGTTGCTGTTGTGTGTTGGAGGAATGCTGCTTCTAAATTTGTACTGCTTCATTGAGCTTCAAATGATGTATATGGTTTCGCATTCTTCTTGTCTAGAATTGTATGGATTTCTATGTACATGTAATTTAATAGTGTCATTTCCTCCAACTTGAAAACAGTTTAGATATGCCTCAATGCTATTGTCTCGCGCACCTTCTTGACTTTAATGTGGCTTCCTTGATAAATCTGGCAAAGCTTGTTTTTTAATTACTACTGTGCTGAAAGCTTCTAGCAGAGAAAGCTTTATATTTATAGGCGACTCCTGACATTTGAGGGATCATGGAAGGTGGAAAAGATCTCGATGAAATTAATAACTAAGGTTGTAACTTGAAAGCTAATGGTGGACTGCTTGTATTATCAGAAAGAACAAAACAAAAGATGCTAGCACGAAGATTCCAGGAAAATTCTCCTTCTGGAGGGGAAGCATAAGTTGGGACACTTTCAACTACAGGAGAGGAGTTGCGCAATGTGAAATTTGGAACATCTCATCATCTGCTAGTAGCCAAGAATTCACCGATGCACTGACGTTGACTATTGTTCAAGTTTCTCGTTAGATGCCTGCAAACATGATACGATATATTTCCCAACGCTTCTGATTCCGTTTCTGCGGTACTAAAATGCTTCGTAGCTTCTAAATTTAGCCACAGTTGGAATTTTCTTGACCCGAAGAACTTCCATGGATGAAATCCTGACGAACAGCATTCAAAAGAAGCGAGGTTAAATACATGGCAGCTTCATTAACTCCACAAGGAACGTGTCATGTTTTGATGGGTGAGCTGACAAACAGGCTTTGCTTCGTTGAAGAACTCTTCTGCCCCGTACTCTATATCTTGACAATCTTTGAGCATCTTCACAACTGGAAGGTAGGCAAACTCGTACTTGAGAATCCAATTCCTGATGGAACTGGCTGATCATGCCAATACTAGCACAGTTATGTATTTATAAAACATCCAAGTACAAAGTAGCAAATCTCTTACAAATTAAAAAATAGTAGCATGCCACTAGAACACCAACAGGCTAAAAAATCCATAAAATCAGCTGGCCTAAACGAAGTACAACTACTTAATAACAAAGAAATGCCAGGTAGGGCCAAAAACACACCCTAGATTCACCTATAAAGTCCACACGAACTCTGGTGCATCTTTCCTTCGCCCTGCCAAAGTCCGATACAAGAACATCTTCTCTACCTTTTGCCCATCATCAGCGGTAATATCCATCTGGTCACTTTCATTTATGATCTCCACATTGAGCCTTGGCATCTTCTTCGCAAGGGACTTGCAGCCTCCAAGGGTAATGTCGCAGGATGACATCCAAAGGGATCGCATTGTTTCATACTTTCCCACGTCCATTAAAAGTGCTGCATTACCAAAAGGGCAGTCCCTTATCTCAAGCTTGCGAAGTTTCTTGCAACCATTCAATAGATACTGCATTCCCTTGTCAGTGTCCCCAGCAAATGCAATAGAAAGCATTTCAAGCTGCTCGGCATACATTCCAATGTAGAGGAAAACTTGATCAGTCAGCAGACCAGACATTGACAACCGCCTGAGCCCCTTGCATGAGTGAACAATAGCCCCAAAACCTTCATCCAATGGCTGATTGGTATCAGCGTCCGGTTTTGTGGGGTCAAGGATGCACAACCTGAAACGGGTAAAATTGGGGCAGTTCTTAGCTACAGTTATGAGGGCTGCATTGGTCATCTGCTGACAGAAGTATAGGATTGAGTGAAGGTTGCGGCAACCACTTGAAAGAGCAACCAAGCCCACTTCAGTCACAGCTGCATTCCCAACAAATGGATCAGAAGGAAAGACCCTTATTTCCTGCAAATGTTTGCAAGTGGAAGCTACAACTTCTAGTCCTTCATCTCCAATGCAGTCCAGTATCTGCAGATATTGCAAAAACCATTGTCAGTCATCGTGAGAACAAGTGAACTTGTGATTCCTAAAAACAGGTGAACAGGCATACCCATAAGCGCTGGAGTTTCCTGCAGTGACGAATTAGCTTTATGAGCTCAGTACCATGAATTCCTGGAGCATAGCTTAGGTTCAAGGAAGTCAGGTTCGGGCAAATTAAATGAAAAGCCGATAGGCATTGAGGAGCAGCCTCCAGAAACCCTGACAAACTCTTGACTGACTTACACTTTTGAAGAGCAGTCACTAATTTATTATAGGTCTCAGAATCTGGATCATGCACGTAAGACCCTACACCCAAGTCCACTAAATGAGGTGCTCTCATCAATATTTTTTGAAGTATATCAAGTGGCACGGCATGATTTAACCTCAAACTCCTCAGATTAGGAGATCTAGCTACAAGTCTCTCAAGAGCTGCTAAATTGACATCTCCTTTGAGACATGCAAAATTAAGTGATACAAGAGATGTACAAGTGTCAGGAAAGAAGCTAAGCCAATGGCCTCTATGATCCTCGACATCATTTTCTTGCAGGTCCAGCTCCCTCAGAAACCTGGGTCGAAGAATGACGTTCAAAGTAGTTAGAGCATAGCTAACTATCTCAATATATATACATCTCTTGAAACCCATCATGCCATTTCCTTCTATTCATATTAAATCAATCAAATGATTGTTGCTCCTTGTTTACTCAGCATTTTATCTTTCAGATGCTTTTAAAAAGATCAAATTGGATAACAATTTCACAAATAATTGAAACCTCAAACATGAATGACCATCTGGACTACAATTAGCTGCACTTAAAACTTAAATGGAAATTAGAAGTTCTCAAATGGAAATTAGAAGTTGAACTTCAGAGATCATAAAGGGAGCTTTTTTATATATATATATATTTTTTGAGCAATGGGGGCGTCAGTAACCCTTATAAATAGCAATAAAATAGAAAAGCCTTCTGTATTAATTAGCAGGCCAGTAATGATGACTGTGTACTTATAGACACTTAAAAAACATGTAATAACTCACAGATTATGAATTGAAATAACACAAAATAGGCACTAGGGGGAACGTAAAGAACATTATAAGTAACAATAAGATGAATATAGCTGAATCACATATGCTTCGAGATCACAAACAAAAGAAACACCGAATCATCCGACAATTTCACTATAAAGTTATACCAAGCTAACTCCATTACTTTACTCTATGCTCAACTCCTAGCAAGCAATTAAGAGCATTGACTGCCTAATAGCCACACATCCACCATCAATTAGACAACTGCAGAACCCCGTACAATACTGTCAAAGAAACCAAAACCCAAACTACAAAACAAGCACGAAAACTAAGAATAATAGTCCCCACTAATTACCAGTAAGAACCCAAACATACTTGACACTTGCCCTTGTATTCAACAATTGACAACAACGATAACCCGAACAGTGCTGACATTTGCACTAGCATTCAACAATTAGCAATCAAAACCATGTTGAGAAACCTACTTTTCTAATATAAAGCTTAAACAATTTCTAACCAAAAAAATCAGCAATAATTACAAACTGAAATGGCTAGATAGATAATCAAACAAAAACCCACAAAGGAAAGCATTTCTTACCTACAATTAGAAGCAATAGCAGCAAGGCCATCAGTGCTGAAGCCTTCACAACTAACAAGAACCAAGGACTTGAAATTGGCAAAAGACCTTGAAATCAGCTCCAAGCACTCATCGGATATTATCATCCTCTTCAACTTGAGCTCCTCTAACCCCATATTATTCCTTGCAAAAGCTTCAATCCATGGATAAACAAAGCCTCCCCAATCATGAGGAACCAAATTAAAATCAGCAAAATGAGGCTTTCCTTTCAAAGTGATAGATTTCAAACCTGGAAACCTCTCAATCACTCTCTCAGGACTAATTGCATAACAATTCCCTACAAAAACCTTTTGCCTGCTAGTACTTTCGATTTTGTACCATGGTTTACACACTTGAGACACTGAGTTCCTGTCTCTTTGTGATGTTACAAAATCGAAAATATGCTCTAATACTTCATCAGGGAAATAATTCATTTTTATTCAAAAACTTCTAAAAAAAACAAAGAAGAGGAAGAACCCAGATCTAGAAACTAAAAAATTTGATCTTTACAAAAAAGGAAACAGATCTAGAGATCTAAAAACCAAATGGGTTTTATTAGAAATGAGAAAAGACTCAAACGTTCTCGAGAAAGTGAAGGAAAATTTTTTGGGTTTTTTCTCTTTATGAAATGATAATGTTGTTGAATCAGATAGTGATGATTACATCACACAGAACTGGAAAAAAAAATCAAAAACAAACAACATAAACTGATCAAAAAAACAGAGATCTGAGAATCTAAGGTTTCCATAACTGGAGATTCTTAACTAAATCAAAACCCCATGATAACAATAATAGTAACCAAAAACCAAAGAAATGAAATGGTGTTATAAAGAGAGAGACCAACACGTATTACTACTTCAAGTTCAGATTTTCATCTCTCCCCTTCTCTCTAAACTCAGAGAAAAAAATGTATTTTTGAGTTAAACTCAAGTGAGAAGTGACTAGTAGCTTAACTTAACCATGGTTATAAATAATGTTTCTAAACCATGGTTGGTTTTTTAAGAGATCTAAGGGTGAGAGTCATCTAGTTAAAAAGTAGAGAGAGTCTTGACCGTTGGTTGGTGTGACATGCATGTGTCCTTATCTCTGCTAAAAGTCTTCTTGTTAAAGAGACGAGTAGTAATGGATTGCTAGCTAACAGGACATTGAGTTTGGTTTAATTTACGTTAGATGCCACGGCGAAGATAAGATTTTTGTTCTGTACTCGCGAGTGTGAGTGCACTCGCTTTCTCTGACGTAGACATCACCATGTGGGGTGGCATCGTCCGCGACCCCGTTGAGCAGATGATGATAAGGAGGAGAGAGTATGCAGGTTTTGTACTCTCTGAGATGGGTTTTTATTTAGTTTCCACAAGAAATGAGGACCTTTTCTGTGTGTCAGCAATTTTTTCTATTTTTTCTGAATTTTGTTGGGTTTTTTTTTTTCTTTTTCTGATTTGCTTTGTGGATAATTGAGAAATGGGTGAGCTTTTAATGATTAGGGAATCCAGTAAAAGGAAAGGAGAGAAATGATTTTGACAAAATCTAAGACTGGGTTTAATAAATGTGTCTGTACTGGAAATTTATGTGTTGCAGATTCAATACTTGAAAATGTTTCCATTCTGTAATTGTGGATGTTATACTATGTGATTGCTATGGCTATTTTCCCCTTTCCATATCTCTCTAAGCTGTATTAAATTGATTTCTAATCATTTAGGGTTTACTCAAACTATTTTATTGGTTAAGTTAATTTAATGTTTAAATTGGATAGTTCACATTGAGTGTTATGGATTATGATAATTCTTTCTCATATCTACCAAAACAAATAATGAATCCATTCTAGTTTTGACCAGGTTTGAAGCTCGACCCTAGCTAGAAATTTGGTTGGTGGATCGGCAGGCTAACCTTGCTAAGCTAGGGCCGGTGATCTATGGATCCAGCCGACTTAATAAAACTAATCATACCACTTGTCATTCGTTAGAGTCCGTCACGATCGTACATAAGATATAGAACATTGATTTTGGTTTTGTTATAACTGAAGCTATTAAACTCGGCTCGGTCTATGACCCGACTCAAGGTTTAAGTCATAAGTTTGGTAAATTAACACGGATTGACCTAAATTAAACTAAAACGATTTTGTTTTAATATTTTTTTTTTAAGTTAACACAAGGTTGTTTTGAAAGGAAAAGATTTTTAAAAGTCCAACTTGATTTCGACCGGGTCATGATTTGACCCGTCAAGTTAGATTTTTAAAAGTCCAACTTGATTTCGATCGGGTCATAGTTTGACCTATCAGGTCAATCGGATCTGAAGAGATTTTTTTGAAACCCAAACCAAGTCGATCGGGTCTTGGACAAATCTATTGGCCGAGCCGAGTAAAGCCGAGAGTTTGGTGTGCTCATAGCATTTCATAATACATAGCACGAAATAACACGTATGGAATGTTAATGGATCGTGTATGATGGAACAGAACGTTATGGAATTGAATAGTTTTTAACTTTTCTATATTTTAAGAAGTTATATTTACTATCTGCAGAGAAATTGCGTGGTGATCCATGTAAAAAATAGTTAAGAGCAGAACAAGGTCAACTACGATTAATTTGCATAGGATCTTATTAAGATAAAACTATTTTTTTTTAAAATAAAAAAAAAAAACCCTTCAATAACTATACAAGGACAGCACACAATTAAACCAAACTAAAAATATAGGATCTCATAGATCCAGATTTAAAGTTATTGGAGCCGTGAAAACACAAGATCTAATGACAAAAACCTGCACGGTTTGAAATTATTATTCAAAGCAAAATAAAGGAAAAGAAAACAAAGAGGAGATGTTAAGATTTGCATATATCTTACGTAAATAACCAAAAGAAAGCTCAAGAACCGACGACAACTCAATCAAACCAAACTAAAATTCCTAAATCATTTAATTAGATCTAGATTAATTTCTAGTTTGTTGAACCATGAAAAACATCGAATCCAATGATGAATACCTCAATATATATATATATATATATATATATGAGATTATTCAAAGAGGATAAAAACAATTGTTGGTTCCGGTGGAAAAATAATCAAAGACGGCCAACACTAGCTAATTGCTATTTTTTAAGGTGGTTGTTATGTTTCTTCACGAGAAAATGAAAGGGATCACCTTAATTTAACCAATTGTCACGAGGACGATCAAGGCAAATTATTTGATTATTGCCAAAGGGGTAAAATAAAAAAAATAAATCATTATCTAGTTTTATGAACATTAAAAACTCTAACTAATTTTTAAATATTTTAATTTAGATAACAGGCTGATTATGCTAAACAAAAAATAAATATCATTCAAAAACATGTTATCTAAAATAAGTTGTATTGTTATTTGATTTTAATGATAAAATTACATATTTATGT
>Ga0307517_10004756_pt1 | contig 20742 bp, 17 predicted proteins | sample 23_EM_MG_FD_194515 | JGI IMG/M metagenome (GOLD analysis project Ga0307517, IMG submission 194515) | Populus trichocarpa ectomycorrhiza microbial communities from riparian zone in the Pacific Northwest, United States - 23_EM | ecosystem: Host-associated > Plants > Roots > Unclassified | place...
GGAGTAGTGAAATGTGTCCATAAGGGGTAGCGATAGAATATAACGGCGGGTGTAGTCAAGTGTTAAGTCTTGGCGAGGGGCGCGCAGGCGCACAGGGCGCACAGACTTACAGCTAGTTGGGCCATATTAAGGAGGTATAGCACCGTAATAGTGGAAGTCACAACTCTGGTCTGAGATGTCTTCCTTGTCACTATGACAATTAAAATCATTAAAAAACTGCAATTTATAGTTGTAAGCATACTTACCATAGAGGTAGATGGTACCAAAGTAAACGGTTGTATAAATGCCTAAAAACTGTTAGATTGTATTGGTTAAGGTGGGATGTTGATAAAGACAGATCCATAAGAAAGGCGAAGAAAAGAGTAGAATTGAATCCAGTGCTGATCACTGCTACCTGAAATGCGACAGGTGGTAAATCTGGAGCTGGAGCTGACATTTTGGGAGAAACTAGCGGGCTAACTTTGTCAATATATATATACATTGGACTACATATCCACCAACATCTGGCTGGCAACATTCTATCTTGATTGAGATGGGGTCAAAATAAGCGCTGATGGGACGTACATTTCAGGTTTTGATCTATCACAACAAATGAATTCGAAATAACCAAGTAACGATCAGAGCTGCACAACAAATGACCTACAAATCGCAAAGTGATGATCAGTGGGAAGTGAAGCATGACCAACTAGGAATATGGTACTTGGTAAGTTCTTGGACTTGGCACTGGCAGACCCCACCTAACACATGGATATGTTTCAGCGGATAGGCTGAGAGGACGATAAAGGTAAAAATATATTCAGAGATTCAGATACAATGGCAGTAATAGAGTCTAGAAGAGTTCTAGATGAGGATGATAATCTAGCATATATCGTGGGCAGAATGTTCTCCGTCGTGGAGGAAAGTAGTAATACGACAGTATCCAGTCACCCTTCGTTCATTTCACCATTAGGACAGAAATATTATGTAAAATACTTTGGGCTGGATCGATGAGAGGAAGAGATACACCTGGATACAAGAAGCGAGTTGACAAGAGGGTTGATCGCCGTAGCGGGTCGTGTTTGGGTCATATCTGGCTGACTCGTCCCCTATCAATGTATTACTCGTGAAATGGCCGTGGTAAGCACCACTTCCCTTCGTCTACAGAAAGTCAAGAGGCCAGTACCACGCACTGTTAGAGGATGGTTATGGTGCTAGCCTTGTAAAATCAGGTTCACTACTGCTCCTCGTCGCGATATCCATACGCCAATATTCTCATTTCCTGCCCTTTGTACGGCGCTTAACAATAAACGGCAGTTGTGTTAATGGACGTGTGGAGAAAGACTTGCCTCAATATAACATGCCGGTGGCACAACACGGCTCACTATCACCCCAACAGACAAATCGAAGTCGACAAATGCGCCACCGAGTCAAAACGAGTTCTGATGAGAAACGCAGAAGGATCGAGGATACTCTTGCTCTTGGGGTATCCCTGTTGCGGTTTCTCAGGAACAAGGGTGGTGGCTGGGTTGTGCTGTGTCCTGTAAGGGTATGTATGGCCTTTGTGAATGGAGCCACAGGACAGAAAGGGTGCAACTTGAACGGAGGTAGTAATAGGGAAATCACATTGACTCGCGTTGTAGTCCTGGACAAAGGACAGGACGAGGGATCCATGATGGTGGTGGGGATCAGGTTACGGGGAACACGTGCGGTATTATCCAGATGGTGGCAAGGGAGAAGCAAGAGAGAGGCGAATGAGTATGGAAATGCAATAAGAAGTGAAGCAGAGTTCCAAGCATTGAGGGGACACATATATCGAGAGGCAAAGAGTATCATATGCCAGTCGTGGTCATGTATGAGAGGTCGAGCGAGGAGCGGGGGAAATGGAGAGGACTCAGACCCGGACCGTGGGAATGGGCGTTTTCTGCGTCATCTCCTTGTTCTTATATCCTGTCGCCATTTCTACCTCTGAGCTTGTCTGGATTAGAACCTGGTGTCCCCATCTCACTTTTCACTTCAACCGCTCTATCTGTGAATTACCAAAATAAGGACCGTTCGAATCTTCTCCGTGGATTACTTCTGCACGACTTCCTCTTCGTCATTATACAACTGCACTGTGACGGCCCGAGCACTACTGCACCATGCAAGAAGAGCAATGCGAAACGCATCTTTAGCGCAAGAACCACTCATCGAGCTGAAGGGAACGGAGTCAATGTTGTTTCGAGGGCAACTTGGAGACTGTTGGATTATTCATAGAACGATTGTGAACGAGTTTCTCGCACTTGACTATGCCATGTGTGGTCTTCATGTTTTGTGCTTCTACTATTCACGTAACTCTCTGTCGCCCCACAGCAGGCTAAAGGCTCTGGGAACGCCACTAGGAACGAACACTGCCTTCTTATTTCTTTCAAACCTCAATCACGCTCAGTGACTTGGTATTACTATTAGTTGACGAATTTTGTGATATATAAGAACGACTATATGTACTTCGAGTTACTAGATTTACTGTCATTCCCTCACACAAGCTGTTTTTTTTTGTTTGAGGAGATGTTCTAGAGGTAGGATGTTCGCAGTGTCGAGATCGGCGGCAACAGGTGAGCGAGGACGCTTCCATAAGTTATGAATTTCGTTGTTGACTGATGGAGGCTGAGCAGGTGAGCTAGGGGGAGACAATGTTGAGATTAGAGGTGTTGGGAGGATTATATTGGAGTAATTGCCAGTGCCATTCATATGAATCATATTGGCGTTCGGCTCGATGTCGGTGTTGTTCCAATCACTATAGATCGAGTAACCGTCGCCCTCCGATGCTGAATATGTTGCGCTGCTTATGCCTCTATCCTCATACATTGAAAAATCCTCTTCTGAACTATTGGCGGCTGCAGATCTATATGGTTCCCACTGACGCCCATCAGCGTTGCTTGAGTTGTCGATGAAATTAAAGTTAGTCGAAGTTGTTCCCATCACCGGGACAGAAGAGTCTGCAACTTTCTATCGCGCCCGCCGTGATCGACCTGGTCCGCCGTGAACAAGATAACAAGGTTGGTGCGAGGAAACGTAGCTGGGTCGGGCAGAGACACCGTTAAGGAAATGAAGATTAGAGAAAGCGGTCAGCTCGTCGGTGTTGAGGTTGATCCGTTCGGGGCGCGCTGAGAGGTACATGACCTCAATGGGCTGTTAGTTGGAAAGAATGCAGTAAAATAAGCAGCACTTACAGTAGGGTGCCGTGGTTTAACAGAATAGTCAAAACCTCGAGGAGACGAAACATGCGAACGGAAAATCTGGAGCAGACTGACTGAAAAGGCATGAGCTCCCACTAGAGGGTTAGATTCAATGAACGGCTCACGATTTATTGTACTCCAGAAGAGCATCAGCTCCAGATCCGTGTGGCAGCGATGATAAAAGATCGATCATTCAGTAGAACGCTGACGTCGGCCACATGAGTTCAATGGATGGTAAGAGATGAAAAAAAGTGAGGGACTCACAGATATTCAAAAAAAAGAGACTCATTCAAGATGGTACTCGGCGCAGACGACATGATATATTCCACGGCAAGCAGAGTAACGATGCTCATACCAAACCCTCGTGATCTTGAATAGATGGCGGGGACAATTTCAAGGGTGCCAGTGAAGACTAGTGCCGAAAAGAGGATAACGAGAGTCGAGAAGGTCTGTATTGCGAAAACCGAAGCTGGTAAGGTCATAAGTTGGAAGAGCTAGCGTTTCCGAGTCCATTGATGTTGGGCGATCAACTCGTCTTCGTAAGAGGTGGATATAGAAAATGGGTGATTGGTGTCAATATTAGATGCATGCGGTGGCCGTTCTTCAGTGAAGATGGCGATTGGAAGAGGTTTTGCAGGTTCAACGTTCAACCTCGAGCAACAACCACACCGGAAATTGTTGAGACCGCACCGTGGCCGTGCCATGGACCCTTTATTTCTTTCGTCCTCTTTCTATTCTTTATTCCCCCTTTCTTATTTATCATTCTCTTTGGTCTGTAGTTTCCTTTATACTGTTTTACTTATATACCACGGACACCGTAGGATATCACCTCAGTCCGTATATCCGTGACTGAGGTGAGCCACTTACTTATTTATTCAAACTATCATACTTATTGTACCGTAGTATTACCCTACGTGATCTAGGTACAGCACTTCTAATATAGTCCGTATATCCGAAACTGAGTATTACCCTACATAATCTAGGGTCTGATTTCTACAGAAATCCTTCCCATCAACGTTCCCATGGTCCATGCTTGTCCATCCTTCATGATTACTCATGATCGGTATACTCGAAGATAAGCAATGGTAGTTGTCGACTCCAGTATATATTTACGCTCCAGTGATATCTGATCTTAACTAACTGCCCACGATATCTAATTTCATATAGGCATTTGGGCTTCGCGTGCTTACTTAGGCCCTTATTAACTTATTGGGTCCTCGCAAAGGGTGTCAAAGAGCAGTGTTTTGGTACCTGCACAGACATTCCAGACACATTTTTATGGGTCATTCGTACGTAGTTTTTCCTTCTTCCCTTTGAGCACTCTATTTCTTACTTTTACCAAAAGAATGGCTTTCAGATAAAGGGTCACTAGAATCACCGGAGTTCAGAAATGCTGTCAAGCTTTTGGATGTGGAAGGAAAACCCGAGAGCTATTATCTACCGTTTACCTATGACAACTTGCCCAGGCCTGCACTAACCGCCCCTGTGTGCGAGCTTGTGAGACCGCCCATTGTGCAATCACTAGTTGGACTAACAGTCCCTACAGTGCTTCCTCCATCTCGGGAACACCGCCAACAGGGATAGTCTCGCCGTCTCATTGAACAAGACGTTCACCGATTGTTATTATGCTGATGGGTTCATTGGTGGCAATTGGAGCATGGCCAGTAATGATGATAAGATGAATTATTACTACCTGGGATGGGAAAGTCGAGACGTAAGTCCTGATACATCTGTTATCACATCTACTTATACGATAATCCCGTTCAGCTCCATAAAGCGTTCTCCAAGACCGAGCTGTTTGCACTCGAGCTTAATAACCTCATGCCACATATGGATGGCGGTGGCGCCTATTTCATGAAGATGACACAACAGCTGAACTGACTCAGAGTTGTTGATGTTGACGTACAACTCTGGCAGTGGTCGCGGAATTCAAAGAGTCATTTTTACGATTAGATAATTGACCAAATTTGCACGATAATCCGTCTCCACATGGGTAGGCCAATTTGATATCAGGGCCCACGAAACTACAACGTTTGCGAAATTGTGTTTGATTTTGCTGCGAACTGATAACAGTGGCTGTCGTGCGGAACATCCGGACCCACCTGCCAAGCTTTCTGGACGTTTATTCCTTGATTTCATGCACATCAGACCTACGCCTACTACCCCCCCACCGGCCCTCGTTCTGCGCCCTTCCTGCCAGTCCCAAGTCAATCACGAATAGCTGTTACTCCCCCCCTCGATATACAACTGTGTCAGACAATCGAACGAATACTTTTTGATTCCTCTCGGTGCTAGCCATGACTCGCAGTACCAGGTCTGACTGAGACTATGTCTAGTGCCCCTGGAGGTACGACAAGGCGTTGAGGTGGAAGTGGATGGACGGCCTGGAGTATATGTGTTGATTGTTGTTTCAAATGGTATGTGTAATTTGGTTTATAGGCTGATCATATTCCTGAATTCTATCGACTTTCGGGATCGTATCACCCTTACTAATACTCTTCTTTCTTTTGCTCGCGTACAGCGTCACCTTATTTCACCTTCGTGTAAAAGGACTTGTAGCCTATGGACTTGGCCAATTTGCCAACGTACCAACGCCGTAAGAAACGTGTCATCACCTCTCCCGATAGGCGACAAGGGGTTGGGAATACGGACTCGTGATTCCCAATAGCCGATGCACCTTGTCGGTTATGTGGGCCATAATATGGCCACTATGTTTATTGAAATCGTCGTCCTCTCTTATAGCCGGGCCCCCATCCATCCACATCGCCCAACTCATCCGTTTTCACATAACAGCTCACGACCGTTGTTTTTGAACCGCATTCAGATACGCTATACACGGACCCCCTGTTCCAACCCTTCAAGTTGAATCATTCCCAGCCCTCCCTACACTTCCCATGCCCAGCCACCTTCCCCCTCCCACCGCTTCTCGCGCACCCTTTCGAACAATGCGCAGTCCCTTCACTTTCATACCCATGGATTGCAGAAACTCCACAAACCCCCATTTCCCGCTTCTTTCGGCATTGCCTTCATCCTCAACCACAAAAATAGACCAAAAGCTACCTCAGCTTGAATATCCATGATGCCCGGGATTCATACACCTGTCTTTACCATCTAACGACGCCTATTCCATTTCCGCTCCCTATTACCCTCATCTCAACCACGGCCCAACTATACGATACACCCTGCTCACCCACCACCTCCATCTAGAGCTGCGTGTGGGATAAACGAGGAGTGAAGGTTGAAGAAGGCATTTGGGAGGTGTAGTCGATCTCGGAGTCGGTAAGAGCTGGGAGATGAGCTGGTACTGCTGCACCCTTACCTGAGATTCCATGATTGTATTCGGTGATTCACACAGTATATTAGATGGATTAGACAAGGGTTGCAGACTGGGGCTAGGTAAGAAGCACTCACGTCAGCGTGTCGAAATTAGACACAGCTCTTGCCTGCCATTGCGTGCTCCTGCAGATTGGCCTGTCCGTACAGTTCAATGTGGAAAGGCCCTTGTGACCTTCAAAGTGCGAGATGGCTGTGAGTTATCGGTTTGCGATGTGTTCGAGTTCAACTGCTCACATTCGGAATTCTCACCACATTTCTCTGCTCATCTCTTGTCATTTTCTCCTTTAATTCTCTTATTATCTATCTATCTCGTTATTTGCTGTTTATTGTATTTGGAACACGATCTCGTTAACTACTAAATTTGTTTCAAAGTTTGGGACGTGATCTCACTAACTACTGACATCCAAAGAGAAATTATTCCCATGATCGTGATTACAATGGGAATGTGTTGTTTCCGACGTTGGACTTACGCCATATCTTGTGGAGCGTTTGACCTCTTCTCTTCGCTTTCTTACTAAAAGAGACTCGTATTGATAGATCCATGTTATAAATACAATGCTACTGGACCAATGGGAACTATCACCGAGATCCAAAAAAAATCTGCAAGACCTCGACGCGCATCAATCTGAACCTCATATCTGTCCGCCAGATTTGAGAGAGTGGGCCTAACAATATAAACTCGCAATTAGGGCTCCTAGTACGCATGTAATATGGTTAGGTTGCAAGAATATTATGGAAGGATAGAACATATATATGTGGCGTGCGCTCAGAGTTTGCCTGCAGGCCGTCATGAAGCAGATTTTAAGTTTGAACCGGGCTTCTGTGCGAAGTTACAATTGTCTTTTCGTTGAGCTGCGAGTCCTGCATAATTCGAACTGGCACCAGAGTGAAGATATCCTCTCCCCTGCCCAGAGCCAAACATCGTGAAAGGTTCGTCACCTGGCAAAAGCCATAGTTCCCATGGATCCCTCCGACCTCCTTATACACAAGCGCAACACTCAGAAACTTAAATTCCTACCCTTAACTCGCATTTGTTTCCCACAAAATCAACACGACGTCCCTATCACTCTGGGCCACCTCTTCGCTCGCTTGCCACTGCATATGGCCTTGGTGGATCGATGAATTCCCTACCTCCAAGATTTTGACATGAGTTTCCCGTTATCGGCGGAGGACTCAGGAGATGGCAGCGACGATGACAACGACAACGACGTATTGGATGCAGCTGCTCAGAACGAAAGGAGATAGGCTGGCAAGTTGAAACTGCCAGTGGGCATCGTCCTCTACCGTAATATTGGCGAAGAGAAACCACTGGCGATGTATAGATGGAGAATGACTTGGAAGTCGTTGGTGTAAATTTTTGGCAACACCCGTTGCAAAAATAGGTTGTATGCAATCACCAGAATAGAAATTTTGGGTGGCAAGACGACTTCGCATAATGGAAAGACAGTAACAAGCAAAATTTGAATTCTGACCACCAAAGGTGACCACTCACACTGGTACCTCGATTTACGGCGCTGGAGGTTGGCTGTATTATTTTTGAGGTGCCCTTCAAAGAGAAGTAAATCGGTGTATGTCGCGCACTGTCATTTGGAGGGCCAAAGGACGACTTTGAGGTCTGCCGGAGCACAGCCACCTTCCTAATTTGGTCAATTTGCCGAGAACATCAACGTGTAACTCTCCTTGGTTGGTAAATGAACATAATCTGTTATCACCTCACGTTATAAATATATGTATAGTGTCGGAATATGCATTCAAAGTATATATTTGATGCAGTTGAGTCTCACCATAGTGAATGTAAATATGGTGCTCGGATCAGGTGGATCAAATATTGTTTGATCCGATGGACCGACAGGCAAAATCCCGGGTTCTCTTTTTGAGACTCAACAACCTCAAATATATACTTTGAATGCAGATTCTGATATTATACATGTGTTTCTAACATGGGGTAATAACAGATTATGTTCATTTACCAACCGAGGAGAGTTATGCACTAAGTAATTCTCTAGGATTGCCCAAATTAGGAAGGTGGCCGTGTTTCGGCATAAACCTTTCAGTTCTAACTCCGGGACTGCCAGTGTCGACGTCAAGCTCCACTCCTAATGACAAACACCATAAGTATCTCTCACGATTCCAGAGTGGATGACCGGAAGGGCGTACATGCCTAATAACCTTAATGCCCAATGCTGGTACATCATCGCATGTCTGTCAAGCCACGATATCACTAAGACCAACTGAGATATTGAAAACTGTCTATCAGGCACACGACGATGGACCAGCGTTGTCCGTTAAGGTTATTAGGCCAAGACTATGCCGCATGACTATGACCGGTCATCAAAAACTCGTTGGTCATGACCGCACAACGCTGACTTGTGTTTCTTGGGGATCATGTACCATACTATCTGTCCCATGAATCTATCCTCTTCCATACCCATTCCAATTCATGTGTTGCGAAATGGTAGATGAGTAGGACCCTGAGGTCGTGGGGACAATTCAAGAAAGATGTCTTCATTTGGCCTGTTGCGGTGAGGTTCTGGGCACACGGTTACCTATCTACTGTAATCTGAAGCAAATCTATCTTATTAGGGATGGGCCAGAGCGCGTGGCTAGAACGTTTAGCTCGTCTAGTGTGTTTTCTGTGTGCTGAAATTCTCCTGCGGTCTCTCCTAGCCCCTTTGGATCCTCGTAAGTATCGCACGAGGAACAGTTACTGACGCCACCCTGCACTCTGTCGGTCTGGGTCCAGTCATAGTTCTTTGGCAAGGAAGCGTTGCAGATGCTCAAATTTTTGGCAGAGTGGACGAAGGGTGGGGTCCGGATCGCAGGGTTAAGAGCAGGCTTTACAGCTACAAATCGAATTAACCCAAAGCCCAATCCCTCTGCTTTCTTGCTTCTCCATCGACGTCGCGAACCATGAAGTTTGTCGCTCACCCCGTTGCCGCTGCCTTCCTCTGCGCCGCTAGCACTGCTGCTCAGCTCAACGTGAACACGCCGTTAGTTCTTTCTCTTGTTCTGTTTTCTGTGGAAACATTGTCCTTATCGTGCCAAGTCTGAGCGTCGTCGTGTGCCGACCTCTCTTGATTTCTTGGGGGGGAGGAACCCGTATGTTACAAGTTGCTTGCTTCCTCTACTAAATCCTTGACTCATATTGCGCTTCAGCTCCATACTACCTGGTTTGTGCTCCTATCCCCCAGATTCCGTCAATCAGTTGGTGTTGACCGTACTCCTCCTCTGTTCTCATCTGATAAATAGAGGTACGGCTTTTCGAACCCTGATAACCCGTCACGATGTTTAACGACTTTATCCAGCATTTATCCCGGTGATCAACCCACGGCCCCTGCTCTGATAGACTTCGGTACCTTAACCGGAAATTCACTAACGTGGATGGTGACCATTACCGCTGGTGAGCAGTGACATTAATTTATCCGACTTGTAACTGTTTACAATCGACCACATTCAAGGAACTTCCCTCGGCCTGAGGCTCGGTGATAGCACTGGAGCTATCGCGCATTCTTCAACATTCACAGTTCAGGCAAGCTGTGAGTCGTTATGTACCCATTTTTTTTAGTTATTCTAACGCTATGAGTTTGAACAGCTGATATTTCCTGCCTCAGCGGTTCCAGCATCTCGACCATCCCTAGTACCAGCACCGCCACCACTATCGGAACCACCACAACCATTCCTGTCGGATATAGTTCGCCTAGCTCAACCGATCAAGCGCATAAAGGGGTACCGACGGGTGCTATCATTGGAGGGGCTGTTGGTGGAGTCGTCGCGATGGTTGTGATGTTACTCTTCTTGTTATCACTGCGTCGCCACAGAAAAAGACGTGATACTGAGTACAAACCCAACCTAGACCTCTCATCAGGTTATGACATCGAGCCATCCAACGCCCCTCCAGATGCACTTGTCTCATTCCAGAACTTTTCTGCCAGTGCTCAGCCGTTGTCTTTTCCTCCCGCGCCTACTGATCCGAGCTCTGGAAGCCGTTACGGGTATGTACAACTAATACCCCTCCCAAACGAGAACCCAAACTCAAATTACACATCCAGCCAAACTTCAATGTCGTTTGAAAACGAGAATTCAGTCTCTGGGACAAGCAGGGTTGGAGACGCTGGAGTAGGTGTGCCCTCAAAGAACCTGTTGTCTTTTCAATCCGAATTTCCAGCATCCACTATGTCACCTTTACCGAAGGACAGCGCGCCTCATCATGTGGCGCGGCTTGAAGATAGTGGTGTCCGATTTCCTGCCCAAGAAAGCTTACTGCCAGCGGAATTGCCTCCTCTATACACTCCGTTATGAGTCTAAATATATTAGATATTGATTATAATTTGGCCATCCTTTTTTGAACCACGAATAGATAATGCCGCGGGACACATCTCATCATACTTGCGCACAGCGAAATCGGCGCTCTTTCTCGCGCTGTTACCCAGAGCCATGCAAGTTTTTTTTAAAAAGAAAAAAGAAGTCTTCCCGCAGTCCTTCACAAGTATGTGCACGGAATCCATCGAGGCGGGCATCCGTGAGTGCTGGCGCATTAATGAGCCAAAGTAGATCTCCTCCAGAGCCTGGTGTGGTGACGTCGACTGTAATGAACATATGGGTCGTTTAAGTCAGTGACGGTGTTGTACGATTTACCGTGGCCTTTGTACACCAAATGCTGGATGGATGGGGTAAAACTGAGGAATGAAATTATTTCATGAATTAGTATAGTGTCAGGAGACATGCTGTCGGCCGTGAACGAGGTTATGTTTGGGAGTTGTTGAAAAGGTTTTTGGAGTGGCCATCCTGGAATCTCGATGTGAGCCTGACGGGGTGCAGGTGTGAAGGTCGTAAGGAAGGATTAAAAAGTAGAAGACTGTGTCGGATGCTGTGCACCTTTGAACTCTGAGCTCCAAAGATTCAAGTAATGGTGCAGGACTGCCTTCAGCCATCAAGAAGATGAACTTCTCCAATTCATGGCGAATTCGAACATGAAGGTCAAATGATCGGAATCTCGACGTTTGGTCGGGTGCCAGCGCATTCGGATACATTGTTGAAAATGAAACGGGGAGGAGAATGGCACTTGACCCGAATGAACGGATCAAAATAAGGAAGAGAAGAGGAAAGCAATTCGAATTCGAACTTGAACTGGGACGAACAAAAGGTTGAAGTCGCCGAGGTCTTTGCACAAAATACACCAATGGAAGGGAATGAATACGGGGATATAGCCAGTCCCCATTTGCATAGATGCGTAATATAATGCTCGGGAAGGCTCGGGAGGTTGACAGTCACGCATCCAAGGATCAGGACGTGGTGAAGGGAGAACTTCGCAGAGTCATAATGCGATGAAGATGGAACAATGTGAAAAGAGAAAAAAGACGAATGAATGGAAATTGGATCAGAAAAATAAAATCGATGAGGATGTGGCAGTCTAGGGTTCCGACGGGAAGGAATTCAGAAAAGGGAATCCAAGAGTTTTCAGAATCAGGTTTATCTTTTCAGTCGGAACGAAGTAATTAAATCGTCGTCCGACCTTCCGTAAGAAGTTGTGTATGGATGAAATATCTGAAGGACCCACGATAGTAATATTGACAGAAGGCTGAGTGACGTTAGATAGACGCTCTGGAATTATGAAGATCGGGCTTAAATTCTACGACATAAGTCTCTGGAGTCATGATTTACTTCATGCCGCTGTTGAAACGTTGACCCGCTGTAAGTATTTTATTTTCCCATAACAAACATGTTTGAGATATTTACGATATACGATATGGCATCTCTCTCTCTCTTTGAAGCTTAGACTCCTCAGCGTTGAACAAGCTCAGAAAGACTTGCTTGAGCGGGAGCTCATCATATTTAGATTCCGCACCCTGAAACGGCATGTGGTTCGGCAACCTGCGGCTTCGAAACTACCACGTGCTTCGCTTTTTCTTATCCCAAGCACTCACGAGCCGCCACTCTGCGCAACCGCTGCAACGATGTCATCTATGATCTCTCAGGCTGCGAGGGACGAAAGGAACCACATCATCAACTCTCCCGCTACTAGTGACTAGGGCTAGCGCGGGCTGGTGGAGGCGGGATCACTTTCCAGCAAACAGGACGAACCACCAGTCATCATCATTGACAGACTGCAGATATTGGGCTGCATGAACATTGCACAAACCAGATTAAGCTTGCAGTTGCTACTGCAAACGCAAAATATCCGATGGAATTTGACGAGATATTGTTGGAGCTGTTAGACGTTCACGACCGTCGGTGGCTTCTGCACATTGACATCTGGTATGCTACATTATTCGTATTCGTAAATTTAGACTCTAATGAAGTCCTATTTGTATCTTCCTGTCTCATGCTCAGGTGCTTCAGATGCAGATGATACGTACCTATGTGGCACTCAGACCGAACAATTCGTTCAAACCGAGGTATCCAATGCGAGGATATACTACCCTCTTGCTTCCGACGGCGAGGCCGAGTTCGTCGACCCTTCGGATACCACGCCCCCTGCATCGATATTTGTATTTTCCCCTCCTCTACTTCGATTTCTTCCTCATCCGCAGGAGAACCGCCGAACTCACCATCCAGCTTAATTCACTGGCTACGCCTTACCATCGACGGAGGACGCCCTGTGTGTATCAACGGACATTCCGTCGCCATCAACTTATCCCGCATCGCCCTCCTCGCAAACTGAATCTCCGCAGGCGATTATAGTTCGCAGCTCCAACTGCAAAATTTGATTTCCCCCCTCTCATCGTTGTTCGTCAGGCTAAACCTCACGGTCATGCCACCACCGCAAACACTGAATGCACGCCACACTGAACGTCCACACTCGGAGGCAACTAGGTTAATGCACCACGCGTGAATTCTCCGGGTTACGGATCTTCATCGTCACTCCATCGCTTGCATCACTCGCGCTCTCGTCACCTGCGGTTGACGCCCAGTCCATGTTCTTGGTTTTCGACCCCTCGATATTGCGTTTTATTCCGATTTTCTACCTTTCTCTATATCACAAACAGGATAATCCACCTCCCGTCGATACCCCACATCACTTCTCAGCCCATATCGATTTTGTCAGCCCAGATCAAAACCGCGACAAAACCGGGTCAGCGGCATATTCAAGAAACCCGCCCAGGACCGATTGAAACGACTCCCGATCTATCCGACCCAGTCAGCCCATGAATTCAGGCCAGTCGCTAGACGGTATATAACTCGCCCATTCACGCCCTCTGTCGATTTATTCCATCTCTTTCTCCCACAACAACGTAAACTACCGCCACAGTACCACGATCGTTATCAACCGACTACTGCCCACAATCTTTCAACATGAAGACTTCTATCCTCACTTCTATCAGCGCCATATGCTTGGGTTTACGATCTCTGGCAAACGTCATCCCTCCTTCCATCAGGGGCCCCTCACGTGGGGCTATCTTTCGTCGCCAAAATATGAGTATGTGCCTATTTTTTCGTATTTCCTAATGTCTCTGAGATTTTCCTCAACTAGCTCGGGCGATTCTGGGTCGGGTCAGTAGCGATGAGAGTAAGTAGACATTCCCATTTTATACGCTCTCCATTGTTGAATCCTATATCTAGGCGCCATCGGGCAGGCTGGAATCGGACCGGCTTTTGCAAGGCGCGAGTCTATCGGTACGCCCTGCTGGCCTCGCTTTTTCCTTTCTCGAAGCTAACGCGCTGTTCAGACTCGACATCTTTCTCATTCCCTATCCCTTTCAAACGAGACGCCGAGAAGAAGAATAACGATGACCAGGATCGCCGCGGTATGTTAGGTTTTCGCCCTTCCGTTACTGTGCTCACGACTTTCGTTCGCCTTCAGATATTCACCACCTCAACCATGCGCTCTTCTTCAAGCGGTTCTTATGTTCCTTCTTTGAATGCGGGTTGTCAAGGTACTCCCAAGAGGATTTCGTTCGCGCTGGCTACCCAGATTGGGTTCGCGGTCGCTATACGCAAATGTTCGACGTCGCCAAGGTCCACAGGGATTTCTTGGACAGTGCTATCACTTCTGCTGGTAGTGAACGGGTCAGGCCATGTAACGTTGAATTGTGCGTATACAATATTGCTTCGTATTTTCACCATGGTATATAATGGCGACGAATAGCGGCGACAACGACGTCCGGGCATTCGTCGACCAGAGTGCGGCTCTGGGGACTATCTCTGCCAGCGCCTTCACGGGGTCAATGCATCATTTCAACAACAAGGTACGGAATTCGTTTATCAAATATCTTCAGTATGCTCATGCGAACTAGGCTTATACCACCGCGAGTGCTCCATGCTCGCTGTCGAAGCTCGCCATGCCGCATGGATCAACTCGGCTGTTCGCGAGGAAAACCCATCAAATGGTGCATTCGAAGTACGTCCTTGTTTCGTCTCCCAGCCACCTCTATTTCTAATCCACATTTTGACCCAGATGCCTTTGACCTTGAACCACGTCGCCACCCTTCTCTCGAGATTCGTCGACTTCGATTCCTGCCCCGCCGAAAACAGTGACCTCCTTCCCGAAGGCTACCGCCCCCACCCCCGACTCTACCTCTCGCCGCGTCTCGTCCCAGGCGAGGAAGCCGAGATCTCCTTCCCCAATTCTGAGCTTGGGCAGGGCGAACGCTTTTATGCAGCCTTCATGGCTGGTGCCGAAACCATCTTCGCCCGTATCACCGAACGAGAGAACGGCAATGACAATGGCTCTGGATCGCGCCCCGAGGGCAACAATCGCAATAGCAACGACCAGTTCCCGCGCGGATGGCCCAGCAGCGACAACCGCGACGGCAATCGTAACAAACACGCGGGTGATGACCATAGGGATGGGAACAACCACCACGACGAGGACCACAACCACGATGATGGTCGCAAGGACGAGAACAACCATCACTCCGACAATAACAGGGGCGATAAAGACGATGGGGATCGCAAGGACGAAAACGACCAGAACAACGTCAACCGGAACGACGACAATCGGAATGACGACCACCACAATGAGAGAGAGAAAGACCACCATCGCAAGGACGAGAACGACCGCAATCGTAAGGACGGGAACAACCGCAATCGTAAGAACGAGAACGACCACAATCGCATGGATGGGAACGATCACAATCGCCAAGACCGGAACAACCTCAATCCCATGGACGACAACAACCACAATCGTAAGGACGGGAATGACCACAATCGCATGGATGGAAACAACCGCGATCTCATGGACGAGAACAACCGAAATCACAAGGACGACAACGACCACAATCGCAAAGATGGGAACGACCACAATCGCAATCACGAGAACGACCACAACGACGGTGATAATCGCAACGGGATGCACCACGGCAACAACTTCAACGTCCACAGTCGCTCGAACATCGCATCCTCCGGATTCAACACCCGCTCCGATAACAACAGCAACCGTCGGTTCTTTGTCGAGATCCCCCGCGACCTCGCCACCAAAGGCAGCATTTTCGTCGTCGTCGTCAAAGGGCGCGACAACATCGGCGAGGTTCGCGTTGATGAACAGAGCACCGTCGCCGGGCCTGCGATCGTTAATTTCCCGTTCGATGCTTGGAATAACCCTATTGGTCATTAAGCCCGTTGAGGGTGGTATACTGGAGCGGGCGGGCTGGGTTGGAGGTGTACGTAGGATGTACGGACTACGCTACGGGGTTGAAACCTGTCGGACGTTGCTTGGGGTCTCTCGGCCTCTCAAGTACTTACTCTCTTTACTTTTCTCTTTTTCTATTCCACTAGATTGATTTGATACCATACGATACCCGCCCATGTATTTATACCTATTTCCGGAATATTTTCCTTTCTTCTCGAAGCGCTTGGGGACTAAGTTGAACTTAACCCAGAGCAACGATACAACAATTCAGGGAACCGCGCAACCTTTCATATAGCCCTACGATATTGATACAGCGTCGAATGAGTTGAGCAAATCGAGGTCGTCCAGATGAAAACGGAGAGGGGGCAACAAGGCGGAGAAAATCTCTACGGTCCAAGTACCTAGGGTCACAAAGGATGCACAGGGGCAACCTGGAATTACTTAGGTCAAGATGCGAAAGCAAGTTAGAGAATATGAGTCAATGGCCTGAAGCACAGGTTGAGAACTGTAGCGGTGATGAGCGGAGAAAGGATAAGGGCGGAGGCAAGAATAAGAGGGGAAACGTAAGAGGTTCGACGAAAGGAAGCCAAGTATGTAGCATTGATACAGGAGTAAGAAAGGTCGAATTATGGTATTACCGAAGATCAAAGTAATGTTTCTTTCTTCCTTTGATTTTTCTTTCTCCACTTCCACCCTGTGTCGTTTGCTCCCTACTCAGCCCACGCTCCCATGCTCGCCTCGCCTCGCCTCGTCGACTAGGAATCTGTGAGCATTATTAATATATTTCTGCTAAAAGTACATACCTTTGGTGTGCTGCCCTTCGTTTTCAGAGTGCGGAACAGAGCCTTCTCAGCGCCGAGAATCTGTACCGTGCTGGTTGGGTATTTGCTGAGATTGGTCAGGCTACCAGCGTGGGTGATCAATCGGGCACCAACGCGCTCTCCTAGGAGAGCAGTCAAGCTGGGGCGACGGAGTTCAGCTTCTCGAATAAATACGAAACCAGCGACTTGAGGTAGAGTGATATGGATACCACTCTCGTGGCAAAGGCGTTGATTTCATCAAATCGATTTCAGATAGAGCTGAGCCCATCGATCCACGGGCGGCGTCGAGGATGTTTTGGGCAATCGTGGAATCGTCATTGAGGATGGCAGCGGGATCGGGGAGTTTAGAATCTCCTTGTCGCCGATATATTTCGCCGCTTGAGTGTACTGGTGGTTGTCGGGTGCCAGGCGGACGAGCTCGGGGAAGCGGTAGCCATACCACCCCCGAATCCGCATCAAAACAGGTTGACGTCCTTGTCGAGTTGGTCGAGCAGAAAAATGGCTTGGATGATCATGTTGTCCACCCGGTTTACGTTGAACTTTAGTTTGGAGCGGGAGTAGGAGTGTCCAAGACCAAGCTGGGCTGTTCTCAGGTCGTCCGTTTGAAGGCCCTTGAGGAGCTTGGTGGTGTGTAGACGAATTCCGCGAATGAGGTCTTGAGAAGGCTCCGATACATCAATGTCGAAACCGAGCGCATCCTTGATGCTTTTTCCAAGATGGTAGGCTACGGCGAGTGTGAAGGTAGATTTCTTCGACGCTTTTGAGAGGTTGAGTTCTAGGTGACTTTGCAAGAACTCGTTCAAGACTCCTATATCAGTCCTGACCCTTTAGTAAGTGGATAAGTACAAAGAAAAAAGATCTCGGACCTTCCGACGCATCACTGGCGTTCTCTAAAGCTTGCGCGGCATTCTTGCAAGGCGCAAAGCTGATCAACGATGCCATTTTCCTGAACTTCGCCAAATCGTTAAACGAGTCCTGGACCGCCTTGGACTTGGACCCGATGGACTCCGAGAGCTTGGCCACGGATTTGTTGGGAAACATTTTTATGATCCGCTGAGCCGCCTTGAGCTTTCGAGTCCGCCTTGAAGACGGAGAATTTCTCGGAGTATTGCAACCCAGAGGTGACATGTTGAAATAAATCGTTGGCCATTACTAAAATTGAGACAAGTAGAGCATGGATAAACGCCGCTTCGACAACGCTAGGAGGTAGTATTTACACCCAGTGAAATACGAAGTGGAACGGGTCGGCCCTTAAGGAATGGTCAGCGTAATAATTGAGCTGAGAAAGGTAGAACGTACGAAGCATGGGCCACTATTCCGTGAATGAGAGCTTCATCCTGGGTGAGGTTAAATATGGAGTTTCTCCTTCTCTACTTCGGTTGGAATCACTGAGCTCGAACGAGACGCGATAAAAGTGCGAAAATGATGTGGTACATTGAAATACGTAGAGGGAATCCACGACGAACGATAAAAAAAAAAGAAAATAGTCCATATATGTATTGATAAAGTGACTTTCGAGTCCGAAAAATGGAGAGTAACGAGTGGGTGGGGCCATTCGCGTTCGAATGAAAGGAAAGGAGAAAAGGGGTGGTGGCGGTATCGCAAGGACATGGATATGGGTGTAAGAGAGAGGGCGGTTGCACGTCGTAACTGTGCTACTATTTCCGCCAGCGGAGTTGCCATCCGAAAAAGCTGGGAGATGTTCAGAATTTCTCAAGGATACAAAATGAACAAGAGCACAGTTCGGTTCAAAGACACAAGCCGTTTTAATACGACGGATCCACCTCCACTTCAGGTCTATTTAACCCCATACCTCCTGCGACCCACAGCGCCTTCCGCATACTGAAAGCTAGCCAAAACAAGAAGGCTATGAAGAGCAACAGAGCCGCCCGCACGAATGGCGATGGCGTTTGCACCCGAAAGCGAGGGTCGGAGTCAAACGCTGGCAATGGTTCACGGCGAGGTCGTGGGCGACGCACAGGTGCCTCTTCCTCGATGTCGTTCACGAAGGCGTTATAGTCGTGCTCGCTGTTATATGGAGGTGGATATGCGGGAGACTCGGAGCGAGAGGAGATGGGGCTATACACCGACTCTGTGGGCAACAGCTCGTACTTGGACGCCATGAACAAGAGTCAAGACGCGGTGATCATGATCACTTTGCTTTGGCACCCATCACGTGATGCATCGCGTCGCGAAACTTGAAACAAACAATAACGATATTGCTATTTTGAGAATAGCCAACGACCATTATGAAGTAATCATGAAAGAAATAATTGCCGTATGTCCGTGGCCAATTCTAGTCCGACCTCTGACATATGGGCCGTAAATTTTCTGGGAACGAAATAATAAATATTCTGCGATAGTGATTCTTGACATGTTTGAAACTGGCCAGGAGGGTCTCGTAAACGGGCACGTCCCCAATATTATGCACCAGCTAGTCTCTCTCTACCCGTAACTCTCCCAGGCAAGGCATCTACCGGATGGACTTGTCGAAGGAGCTCCAGTGCAACTCCAGTGAGTCGGGATTACTTAACATAACAATGCGCCGCCATTTTGCGGAAACTTGGGTATAGAACCCGCCATCTTCGGTCCTTGGCGGCCGGCAGACAACTAGTTTGTGGATATAAATATAAATCTCAAAATGCTCCGAAGGACACTTGTCGAACAGGTGTGGTTGTTGAGGACAATTGATAAGGGGACTGTACCAAATACAGTTGGTCAGTCACTGGTTGAACATTTCACTTACGAGCGAATGTGGGCCGGGAAGGTTCTATAAATCGTTGTCCATCTTCAGGTCCGAAAACGTATCCCAGAAGATTTCCCAAGCAATACCGGTCATTCAAACAGCGACCTCGCTTGTCGGTTTTGACATCATGTATGTAACAGTGTAGCCTGTGGGTTGTACATGTTGGTGTTGGATTGCACACGCTGGCGTTACGCCGTACATGATGGCGTTTGGCTCGAATGAAGGTGTTGGGTTTGAGACATTAGTGTTGGTCGTACACGCTGGCGTTCAGCTCAAAACGTCGGTAATACATGCTGGTGTTGGCAATGGCATCAGCCAAGTACCAGTATGGTGGTTTGTCTTGAGTAATAATTCGTGTAATATGGAACGAATTATGAGCATGTACGGCTATCAGAGCATAACATTTATGGCAAGATGATGAGCTCTCAAACTCTGAACAAGGAAAAAATTGAACTCTGAACAGTTGTGCAAAAAGAATGCGTGTTCGAGAAAACTGAAAAAGCCTCAAGGCAGGCGTTGGAGTTGATTAGATCGATGTGATTGAGCGATGTTTTCCTAGTTTGAGTGGGCGAGCACTTTTATTGTTGATTAAAAATAGACGTTTGGCAGTAAGCGCGGGAAAACACAAGTTTGCCTCCGATTGCTCTCTCATTTTGGAACGACAATTGCTCTCCAGGCTCAATCACACAGTATCTCGGGTGCAATTTGCCATCGAACAAGTGCTGCATATTTTATGGATTACGATGTAGAACAAGTTGTGCACTTGGATGTGGGCGTGCTGACGTCGATTGTTAGCGTTTCTAGCTTCTGAATTACCATCTATTTAGTGATAGCGGAAACGGAGGTGGTGATCGCCGTGCAGCGATATTTGCTTCACGGCGATTGAGGAAGCGAGGAGCGAGTGATTTGAGGGACGGGCGGGGACGGGAGGACGAGCAGCTATGTTTCTACGCCTACATAGTACTTACACTAACTCATCAAAAGAAATGTCCACCCTTGTATTGTTTGTAGTCCAAGAACGACTTGGGGTAAGCCTTTGAAAAAATATGGATAAAATATTAGACATATAAGCCTTTT
>Ga0307517_10004757_pt1 | contig 20738 bp, 18 predicted proteins | sample 23_EM_MG_FD_194515 | JGI IMG/M metagenome (GOLD analysis project Ga0307517, IMG submission 194515) | Populus trichocarpa ectomycorrhiza microbial communities from riparian zone in the Pacific Northwest, United States - 23_EM | ecosystem: Host-associated > Plants > Roots > Unclassified | place...
CCCCCCCCCCCCCCCCCCCCCCCCCCCCCCCCCCCCCCCCCCCCCCCCCCCCCCCCCCCCCCCCCCCCCCCCCCCCCCCCCCCCCCCCCCCCCCCAGGTTACTCATCCAGTTGATAGCCCCACAAAACAACAAAACTTCTTCCTCCCCCTCCCACAACAAGAACAGAACACTTTTCTGCTCTTCTCGTATTGAGAATCACACAATGAACAGGCTACAGCTCACCCGTTAGATTGACGATACGGTTTCCATCCGTCACTCCACTCTCCACTCCGCTTTCTCGCAAACCCATCTTGGGCCGCACAACTCCACTCCCCGCTCTCTCCCCCTGTTCTCCACCTCTTGTCTATTGTACGGGTACGAGGAGTACGGTACCTTTTTTTATTATTATTTATTTTATTTTTATTTTTATTTTTTACTCCATCTTAATTTGTTTTTCCATTGCCATTTTATTCTTTTCTGTGACCTTGCTGGGCCTACTTTATCCAACCTGAGAACTGTCGTTGCCTGCGCCCGAGACAAGTTTGCCCAACGGACTCATCCAACTCTCCCTTGCCCACCGAAACTGTCATCCGTCATCTGGCCGCTTTTTCGCCACTGGACCCCTCCCAGAATTTCGCACCTCTTCTAAACACTATTCCTGCTACCTACACATCCCTCCCCTCCCCTCGCCGCCTCGAGCAAGCGCAGGTTTCACTCTACTCTCACAGCTTGCTCACACTCTCACTGGCGCGCCTGGGCCCATTACTCATTCTTTGTCCCCTTGCCCTCTGTACCTGTTTTAAATATTCAGCTATCGCATCTACTTGCTGCTCTCAGCAGCCACAACCATCCATACATATTCATCTTCATCTGCCATCACTGACTTTTTGACCACGCTATTCCTCGTCACTTTCCTTAGCCATTCTTCGTTGCAACAACATACTTGTTCTCTCTGTCAATCTCTTTGCGGACAACCGGGTCGGTTGCAGTGCTCAGCTTGGAGCCGCCGTGCCACGACCCAGCCCGGGTGGCCCTAGTGCCTAAACGCCTCCCCGCCCCTGATCGACTCAACAGCCCCCCCGGGGCCCCCACAGCCAACACTACACGTCTCCCCTCCCACCCCAGTTAAGACTCATTCTTTCTCACTCGATTAGACCATCACGAGGCGCTGAGGCAAAGTCACAGCGGCCTCCAATTCTCTGAGTCGCCATTTACAAAAACGCCTTCCATTATAATCGCCGGAAACCTTCCCTTCCCAGGTTTGGGACATCACAATGTATCCTGCGAAAATCACTATCGCCGAACTTGAATTCTCAGTCACCGCCACCCCAATTGCTTCTACTACTGTTGCTGCTGTTGATGAGTTTGGAAGTGCTCTGTCCTAAATTTTTTAAAAGACAGAATTACCTCTTGGTCGATATATTCGCCAACAACCCCGGAAAACAACGCAACAAAAGGAAAAAAAGAAAAAAAAAAGACGCCTTGGGATATAGACGGTGACTGGAATTCTGTTCGGAAAAGAAACGACTTGCTTTCGCTATTTTAATTCGGGTTTTTTTACTGGATTTTTCTTCGGGTTATTTCTTGTTTGATTTTCGGCTACGCGTCTTCATTGGGCATTAAGGGGGTTTCGGTTTTTGGTTGGGCGCCTTTGGTTACAGTGGTATTTCGGTATTCTGAGAGATTTGGGATTTCGCCTTTGAAGAAACAGGGGGATTTTACTTTTAGGGGTTTTCATTGTCTCAACTTACTGGATTTTCCTACTACGCCTCGTTAAGAGTCACAGTCGTCACCTGGCTCACGTCTCCTGCAACGATATATCGCGAACACCAGCCACTCCAGCTGGTATTCTCCCGTTGCCGCCACCCGCCTGACGTCGTCCGATTTATCTTTCGAGCTCTCCTGTATCTTGTCACCCTTTCAGTACTTTCTTTAAGTACAACTTTAGAAGACCTCAAGCTCATCTAGTACTCTTACCGGGATCGACCTACTTTCCTGAGATTGTCAGTATACATATACGACCTTGAAGACGGAATAAGGATTCAGACATTATACATCCCGGTGTTCCTTGAAAGGGACCCTTTAACAACCTAATATTACATAACACATCTCCGCTCAATCATTTTTATTTTTACTTTTTTATTTTTTTTATTTTTTTTAGAATCTCAAAATTTTCCCGCAATATGACCCTGGCTCATACACCACCCACGGCAACAATAACGCGCTCCTATTCACCTGCACCTTCAATAGGCTCATCAGCCTCGTCTCAATCCTCTGTTTGGTCTGTGGCATCGGTAGCATCGAGCGCCACTCTCGTTGCCACTGGCGGTACCTCGGCTCGGGACGAATATTATTCCCCACACAAAATTCCATATCAATTTGCAGGCTCGGAGCAAGATGGTTGGCTTCTCCGAAAAAAAGTATCGGCCTCTAGCCTTCGGGCTCATGACCCAGTTCAACACCCGCACCCTCCAATTACAGTTGCTCAGGAACCGGTGCCCATAGAACAACGTCGGAACACCCGGAGAACTAACCGTTTGGTTGAAGGTGCCAATGCCGGATGCCCCGTTTCTGAAGGCTGCCCATTACCTCCTGTGCCTAGCCTACAAAGGCAGGTTGATCGGAAGGTTAACTTCGTTGACAATCTCGTTGGTATGTTAAGCACTCGGCCGAGGATCCTTTTCGATGAAAGTTTATACGCAGGTGCTAAAATTCATATATTGCTACGATAAAGACTCAGCAGCTCAGATCGTTGAGACAATATGGCCACCTCCCAAGATGCTTCTCTGCGCAACCCCAAAGGATAAGGTTCTTCCGCTACGGACATTCATCCAGGAAACCCTCCGAAGATCTCGGACAAGTTATTCCACACTCCAAGTGGCTCTGTACTACCTAATTGTAATTAGGCCTCATCTTCCCCCCCGGGATTGCGACATCAGTGGTTTACCCGCTGAAGAGGCGCAGATGACTCGTGCCAAACAATGTGGTAGGAGGATGTTCTTGGCAGCTTTGATCTTGGCATCAAAGTACTTGCAAGATCGCAATTATTCCGCGAGGGCTTGGAGTAAGATTTCGGGGCTGAACACTCAGGAAATTAATATCAACGAAATGGCATTCTTAGATGCTGTCAACTGGCGGCTTCATATATCGGAGACCAATTTCCAGAAGTGGACTGACCTGGTGTTGAAGTACACATCGGACCACAACCCATCGTCAATATCTCCGGCACGGGCCAATCCATGGGTTGATGAGGAAGAGCGGAAGCGGGAGTGGTGTGATTTGGTGTTGAAGCTTTCGCCAGATTTGAACGAGGCAGAGTTATTAGCGTCTGGGGGATTAACACCTTGTGCTGTGGATGCAGACATAGTCGCGTCCATTTCCCCACTTGCTATTGAACCATTTGTACCTATAGCTCCTGTCCAACAGACTCCGCCAGCACCTGCACCTGCACCCGCACCTGCCCAGTCCGTTGCTACACCTGCACCCCGAGAAGCTGAGCGCCTTCAAACGTCGCACCCACATGCGTTTAAAGCACTCCACCAGCCTCTTCCAAAGCCGCCTACTTTCTGTCGTTCGACATCATCGTCACAACTCCGCTCTGGAACGGTGACCCCTGCAGCGGGGATCTGTTCTAGTCGGCCGGAAGTGGCATATACCTCCCAGCGCTCTGCCATGGCTTGCGTAGCTAGGGTTGTTGAAAATACTTGTATATCGGGAGCTACGATGGAGAGGTTCCCATTCCCGCCAAGGAGAGGATCTGATGCGCCACTTCCACCAGTACTTCCTCCCTCCCAGGGTGGCTGCATCCGCAAATCGTCCTTGTCAACTTCAATGCCAAAACCTGGCCCCTCAAGTTCGCCTGCATTCCCGAAGGCTAAGCAGAGCTGCGAACTGGGCAAGCTAGTTTTCACTACCTTTGTCCCCCCTTCACCTTGTTCTGTTGTGTCATCGGTCAAAACTATTTGCGCTAGCCCCTGGAAAACTGGCGATCATCGTATGGCTCCATGTGTATCGCCCAAATCAAGAGAAGCGGCGTTGAGCTTGAACATGCTCAAGGACACTTATTCCCCATGCTCGAGTGGTTCAACCACTCCTACTGGATTGTCGAGGAAGAGGAGCTACCCTGAAAGTGCAATGGAAGGTCGTCCAGCAAGTGCTCTAAGAGTAGAGGCCAACGTTCATGGGTACGCGGGGGATGGAACTACCAGCGTCACACCAAAGTTCAAATCACTTGGTAGTGGGTTTCGGTCACCGGCCCTGGTATATGGATCTCCAACCAGGAGCCCTGCACTGGATCGGAAGGGCAAGAGGTTGAGGTGCGCCCCGGAGAGAGGAGTGGCAGGAATGAGTATGATAGAAGGAATGTCGGTGGCACAGAATGTGCGATAGGCGCAATGGGTATTCAGTCACTTTCATGTAAACATCATTGTGTGCGACCTTTTTTTCTTATCGTTTGGATTCTCTGGTTATCCGCAATGGGGGTATTCTGATTTTATGGACGTTGCTTTTTGTTCCCTTTCGAAACCTTTTGTCAAGACAAGACAAAATGCGGTGTTCTGGTCTTTTTTTTCGCTTTTACTTTCCCGCTCTTTGTTTCTATCAGGCTCTGTTCAATTCTTTCCTTATCCCACTGCGTTTTTTACACAACAGATAACTAGTCAATCGCTTATTATTTCTGACCAGCGGGATCGAGCAGATTTCCTTTTATATAACATCTGCGTTCAAAGTCTTTCTAGCAAGCAAAAGAGAGGTGCGGGAAAGGAGAAGGAGGTTGATTTTGTATGGACATTTATTTGGTATATGTTCCAACAAAACGAGCGACAGTCTTCAAGCATTCCGAGACCTGGTATCCAGACCTTGTGACTGAGCAACTGAGTGATTGATATTGGTAGACTTTTTGCTAAGTATGCTCATTTTCGCATCTTCCCCTCTCTCGTCGGATGAATCTCTTTTTTGGAAAAGGGTGGGTTTGTCTAAATCTGGGTCTTGCTAATCCCCTCCTCCCACCCTGGCGGCGACAGTCGAAGCAACCAACCAGCTCCCCTCCCCTCTCAATATCGAGTAACTAATTGACCCTGGTGTGATTTTTACCCTCCACCTTTCATATCCGCGTTACACACATACGCAGATAAAAACCCGGCCCAAGCCAAGCCAATCAAATCTGACCCGGGCATGATAGCGGTTGCCACCCCGTCGTACAAGCCTTCCTGCCCCAACCCCCATCATCGCGTCACCGCCGATCACTCGTGCAGTTACAGGGTGCCTGTTCATAGGAAAAACAACGGTAGCATGAACTAAGTTTGAAAAATGTCCCTACAATCTAGAGTTCTCAGCACTACCGCACAGCGCGATTGGTATCTGCCTCCTCTGCTGGAGCGGGGGAACTTGCCACTTTTTCACCGCGGCAAGGGTGCGTGCAGTTTTGAGAAATGAGTCATTGATCATGGCATATGCTTACCCCTCCCGTTTTGGGCTCGTGGGTAGGTGTGTGTGAGTCAGTGAGTCAATGTTAATACCAGAATGTGTGGTGGGTGCGAGTGGATGCATGGTTTGGCATGGTGCTTGCTTGCTTGCTTTCTTGCTTGCTGTGCTGTGCTGTGCTATGCGGTGCAGGGGTGGGAAAGTGGTGTGAGTTGGGGTGATCAATTGGTTGATTGTGGGCGGTGGGCGGTGGGCCTGTGTGTGTGTGTGTGGGTGATCGATTTGCGGCAAGTGCTGTATGGAACTGCGGCGGTGTTGGGTTCGGCTAGGGAAAAGTTGGGGACTGCGCCTGTCGAACGGTTATCGCAATGGTGATTCTGGGTCGAGGTTGTTGGAGGTTTTGCCTGGGGAGGTTTTGTTTTTGTTTACTTTTTTCGTTTCTTACTAATCCGGTATGGTATGTGCGGTGTGTGTCGAAGGTCGAGTTCTGTTCGTTCAGCAGTTTTGTATGGGTGGATGCTCTCCGGCGACGAAGGGAGATGTGATCGGTGGGTGATTTGTTTGCTTTTGTGTTTGATTAGATCTTCGTGACGCTCCCCCCCACTTCATACTAGCCCTGTTCCACTGGTGTTGGATTATATGAGACTAGAGTGTAATAGGGCTAGCCCCTACCACCGGCGGTAACCTCGGGCACGGTTTGTTTGGCATGCGTGTATATCATATACCATGACCTCTTTCTTTCTTCCTAACCGATTTTGCTCTCTTTCTCCCCCCCCCTCTTGTCTATCCACGCGACCTACTTTTTCCCCTTAGTTCATTAATTCGTCGATTTACGGGCAGTGGGAAATACGAGAGGAAAAGAGAGAGGGGACCGAGATATCCTACTTCATCTCTCCTAATTAATCCTAGGACGCGCAATTACGCTCTACTGAGGTACTCTCTTTCCTACTTGCTTTCCATGATATCTTGCGCTGAGTTACGCCTCCGGGTGATGCTGTGCTATACCATCACACGCTGTGTACTTTTGCTACATACCTGCATGTCTGTCTATCAAGGCTTTTTATATACATGCAGCATTTGTGCCGGTAGGTGACCTATCCCAAAGCACTACCGGCTTAGCTCGGGAGTGAGGGGAAAGGGAATTTTGGCGGAGATTTCCCTCTCCCTCCTCCCCTTGTGATCAAAGGGCGGGGTTTTGCTCTTTGGAGGAAAGGAGGAAGAAAAAAGAGGTTTTGCGTGGTCTTTGCTGTGTAGTGGTGGTGAGCTAGCTTGGATATTGGGGGTTGGAACGATGTTGGGCGGAATCAGGAGTGAGATTCTTGTCTCCATCTGCCCCTGGGGCCACTTCTATGATACCAAGTGCTGTGGCAATGGGCTCCATGGATCCGACTCCATTCTTGAATTTCGCGGACACACCTCTTCCAGTATGGCAAATGGCCATGGTGTGCTCGCTCGCTCGCTAGCTGGTTACATGATCGGCCTACCAACGAGCCAACGGCGATCTCAATCGCCACGTATTTTCCAGCGATTTGCGACCATCGCTTTAATATGGTGGGCACAATACCTGTTTGGAAAGGGAAGACAGCGGAAGATAAGGGATTTTGCAGAACTTACCGTGCCAAGGTGGTACTTTTGGTATCAGCTTGGGCCTACATCTGCCAATCTAACCATATTGTAGAAGCACTTGGGCATAGTTGCTCCTCTAGCTGGCTAGCAGCAGGAGCGAATGAGGAAATGAAATAGGTAGTCAGAACGTTTCTCATGAGTCCGCCCTTCTCTGCAAATAGACCAATTGTGCGTGTAGCCGGACACACCGATCCGATCCGGCGCTACGTGTAGGTAGTGCCCCGAGCCAATCTAGAGTATTGCCGCTGTAACCAGGCAGAGGATTTTAGGGCCTTGATAGGGTTTTCAGGTCTCCTGCTGTTTTCGTTGGTGTCCGGAATACTGACTGACACAGTGTGTAGATCATTACGCAATGGCCTCCAACTCCAGGCTTCTTATTTGGCGGGGGTTCACTCTTCTGGTTTTCTGTACAGTGGCAGTCTTCAGGCATCTTCGGGAAATGACTGTGCCAAATGCAAACGAGTGCAGTTCGCCTTGGACCGACACGGGTGCTTCTGGCTAGTGCGAGAAATCAGAGTTTCGGGAAGGAGTGGTGAGTATCAATACGTGGGACACAGGGGAAATGATATTTTGTAGGGCGCAACCACCAGGGCGTTGGCAGGAGGCGGTAAGTGTCGTATCGCGGGTTTGGAACTAGGATGATGACGGTACCCTCCGTTGAATGCTCTATCTTTCAATAGCCACCATTTAACTGAGATGGTCTGGTACGTCTTAGGGTGCCTATTTCTCTGATCTGCGAGCAGCCTTGCCGCTTGCTTCAGGAGCTGCAAGGCCACAATTCTTGGATGTCATCCCCGCTCTATTGCAAATAACTGGCCGTCTGATAAGAAGGAACCCATCTTTACCAACAGCTACGATCGTTCATTGGCTTGTGGTGCAGGGTCGTACTGTGGTTCATACATTGGGGGTTTGATTGTTTCAACTAGGCCGGGGTAAGATAGGGTATAATAAAACAGTTGGGGGTAAAATATGATATGGTATATTCTCCGGCAGATAGAGTATAAATTTCTCTTGGTCTCAAACTTTGTTCGACATATAGGCGGGATTGCAGCCACAAAAGTCGCCTCCTTTTATCCACCCCCATTATCAAACATTTCATTCTAGCGCCTATCCTAGAATAGCAATTGATATTCCATGAATGACCACCGCCAATTTTCGGTGTGCCGGGGGGGAGGGTCAAAACAGTACAATAGCTAAGTTTTAGTAAAGCAGTTGCAATGAATTCAGATATAGGACGCACTTTAATTCCCCCAACCCCCTAGCCCGGCGGAAGCTCGGCGGACTTTGGGGAATGAATTCGGCATAGCGGTATTTCAATTCCATGCCCCTTGCAGAAAAGCGCTATAACTATGGCTAATTCCACCGCATGGACATCATTACTAGATTTCCGCAACCCTAAAGGACTCCCAGCTAATACATATCATGCTATGTCTAACACATTCTCCCACAAGCCTCGCAGCGCAAAGCACAACAATTGGGCCCGGAGGGCAAACCGCCACGCGTCCAGCTAGCTGCACCGCACCAATTCCATACACAGCATCCTCAGTTGAGAGGCAGATCACAGCCTAATAGGAAAGGTTCTGTGAAAGTATGGGGCGAGGAGGGGCGATTTACACCCTTTCCAATATCACATTGTCTTCTCGATCTAAGAGCAAGCACTTCACGATGGGTGATGAATTTGTAAGGGGATGAGGCGGGTATGTTCCCGAATAGATACACGCGTCCGCAGTCTGGTAGGTGGATATGGCTTTCCTCAAAACGATGGCTCGGAGCTAGCTCTAGCGGGCGCATTAGATGTGATGGACGTCTCTTGATATCTGGAGGATAAGCGTCGTAATCATACTTGTATGGAAATGGAAAATTTGTGTGAAGTAGACTGCTAGGGGGCTGTATGATATGGCCTGTGCGAGCCCCGGGAAGAGCCTTTCTCCTAGCGCTGCCCTATCCGGGGGTATCCTCGGATATGATAATATTACAACATTATCGTAAAATCTAGCTCTACTACCGTAGAGGTGTTGAATTCTCCCGGGCTTCTCCCGGGCTTCTCCCGATTCCTCCAGAACACAAACCAATAAAGAAATCTAACAAGGGATAGAAGCACCCAGGAGGCGGCATGAGGGTGCCGTGGAAAAGCTTCGACTGTCCAGAAAAGGTACCTTCGGATCGACGGGCTATGCAGGCAGTACCGGTACTGTACTCATATGTACTCATATGTGAGAGCAGAAAATACCCACCACGTGCTGGAGGCGAACTCAGCCACTCAAACAGCATCTAATCTATAGATACCCTCGTCAACTAAAGTAAACTTGCTGATTAGATAATAAAGGACAGCACCCATTCCCATGTTCCCGGGGCCCGGCTTTCCTTCCGCACAGCATTACGTACTCCCGGGGTACCCGTAGCGGAATCTAGGGAGAGAGCCGTACGCGTAGCAAGTAGGCTGTGCTAGGTACTACCGGGACTCTACTCGGTACAGTACTGCGAAGATCAAACGTTCGCGATCACTATTTGCCCCTCTGGAGAACCTAAGCCACCATGGCACCTACGCTATTTCTCCACATCCACTCCCCTCGTTTGGGGGGGGGGATGACTAATCAAGCATGCCTCTCTGATGGTTAAATAACGTGATTTGCAGGAAAGTTCCGCACCAGGTTTACACCCCTACCATAGTTGCCACAGGGCGCTGTCTCTCCGAAAGCTTCTACCGGTAGGCTACCCTATCTCCTTTGATTGCTCTAGCGCCGTTTCCAAATTATGCAGTACGGTAACTTTACTTAGTTGTCCCAGTCATCTAACCACGCCACCGGGAGTAAGGACAGCGGATATCTCGGCGGTCGTTGGGTGTTACCGGTATTCGCTTGCTGAGCTATCGGCACAACCCTCCGGTATATGTAATTGAATGGGTGATATGTCTTCGTGCTGTTGCACAGTAGTCTATTTCTTGTCCGCACCTTGGAAACTCGAGTGATAGGAACAGCTCGCTAGGCGGTCGAAAATTCTTACTGGTGCTCTGGAAATGGGCGGCAGCTAAAAGTGGGCAGTTTTCCATTAGTGAAAAAAACGGCCTAAGATATCATCAGACTAGGAGGGGAGTTCCAAGGACCTGGGGGGCGGTTCGATTGTTCTGCTTTTTTGTAGTGGGTGAAAGTAAGTAGATATGTGGGTAGGAGAGCAAATTTCATACTGTAGCTCCGCAGGATCTGGCACTCCCATGAGAAAAACCGCCCAGCACCTTCCTTGTCTCTCGCCACCTCACGGGATCTAATCGCAATACAAAGGGACTCAGGCCTCAGGACGAACGGGTCCTGTGCTCCCCCCAACCCCTAATACATCTGGGAGATAGGATCAAAGGCCCAGAGTTCCAGGGGTAATACGGTATTGTGTCCCCATGACTTAGATCCCTACGACGGTGGCATGCTCTCGAGTAATAGTCTTTTCCTGTTAGCCCTTTATGATGGCGTGGCTTGATGCTCCAAGTTACCCCAGACTGTACCATTTGCCAAGGCGTTTGAGCTTCCGTTTCTAACTAGGATGGCGCAAGACACTAGTGAAACGAACTAATTAGTAGTTGTCTTACTTTTTGATTCTTTGATACTCCTTCCAAGGTATATGCACAGGCCTCTGCTACCCCCGCCTGTCCCAATACTTCACCCCTACCCCTAGTACTACTTAGAGGTGGGATTGGAGGTCCTGCTATGGTATCCTCTTGCACAAGCTGTTGGGAATCTTGAAGGCACCGTCGTTTTTTGCTGTCTCTGGATGATTTACAAACTCTCGTGGAGGTTATGTGTGGCTCGTGAAACACCCCCAAAAATGTAGTGCGAAGGGACTACCATCGTAGATACTCTAGTTAGGCACCGAGATTAACAAGGCCTACCTCAAGGAGCAGTTAGTGGAAGATAGACGCCCCATTGCTCTACTTGTTTAGTACTTGTTACAGTCACTTGTGCCCTTTATCCTAGTTTTCCCATCGTTTGCTCTTTCTATCATTGATTCTCTCTGGGATTTTTCTCACTCATCATCCTCCATTCCCTCAAATCCAAGATTGTATCTGATAGATGTAATCCCACCTGATAGTTGCTAGGGTACGATACTTAGTTTTGGGGCACGGCCGGTGGAAGGGCCGTGGCTGTTATTTTGTGGGGGTTTCCTGTTTTGCGTGTTGGGTGCACTTCCCACCTGTATTTAGTCTCTAACTAGTCGGAGGAGAGCTCCCGGTCGAACATCTCTGCTCGAACACCACCACCGAAGCGCTTTCCTCCTGTGTCACGTGCGAGTCTACTGCGAACGCTGCCCTAGTCGCCATTGGGTTGAGAGAGAGAGTTGTTAGAGTGTTGCGATTAGTATCTGATCCAATTATGCCGTACCATTTCTCACCATTTCTAGCCTCCCGCTATCCACTGTCCTTCTGACCCTTTCGTATTCTTCCCCTTGCCTTGTTTCCATATACTACGGTTTCTGGCCCTTTCCTCTTTTCCCTTGCTCACAAGGATCCACTAATCGGCGCTTAGTGCACAGCCAGCAATTCTTTTCCGCGAAAAGTGCCGAGTGATATCGCGTGCAATGCCACCTAAGTCGCAAAATCACCAAGAGGCTGCTCGGGGGGGGGGCTGGATTTGGCCAAGATTTGGATTGTATTATAAGTCCGGTGCTAAAAGGGCAAAGTCCAAGGGCTTGAAAGTCTACACTGGATTTTGGGTTTACTGCCGCTTGGATTTAGATGAGGACTTACGTCGATCCTTAATCATTTGGGTACCAGGTGGGAATTTGTAAAGATAAGGGGGAAGGGGGGGAAATGATATGATATTATCATACTCTGATGGTACGGCAGTTTGATGAAGAGTTTTTCCTCAGGGTTAAGCACAGGTTCGACTTCCAAAGTCAAGATTAGGGGTTACGCTCTAGTCTATGAAAGAAAATCCAGTCCTGGTCCGGGCTAGCCAAACGCTACCTGACCAAAAGTCCTGGCCTGGGCCAAAATCTGGGCGAATATTCCCCTTCGCAACTTCCACCCTTTAGAAATCATACCCTTTCATCACCACTCGTCACTCGCTCTCTAGTTCTCTCACAATGATCCACCGATCTTGAGAACATCCGATGGATTCGACAAAACAGCAAAGAACGGTTTCCTCGGGATACCTGCTTCCAAATTTAGCAGCCACTCCTCCTCATCCGTACGAATAAAAGAAACAAAGCAACCACCACAAAATTAGATAGTAGGACCAAAGAGAATTCGAGAAACAATGGGCCCGCGGGCACTGACGGCCCAGTCTATGAGCAGAAAAGCAGTGTTGCGACCTATTAGTCTAGTGTCGCGGCCTATAATGGTACCAACAACCTTGATACTACCCAGCACAAAGACAATGGTCTGGTAACTACCATCCCTTCAGAGATGTTGTAACCCCGAGCCCACCTTAACAACTACCCTGTTCCTGAATCAACTTTTTATCACAAGCCTACTTCTACGTATATGAGAGTCATAAAAATCCAACATGCAGAATCATGCATTACGTTCTTTAACAGAATCGGGATCTACTGAGTATCCCCAGGCCCCTTAAGCTCTAATCTGGCTGTGGAAACTCTGACATAAACTTATACTAGTAGCTACCCCCTACATATACAACTGCTCCTATATAGTAACAATGGGTGTACACTTCAGCTCACAAAACAATCCAATTCTCCAAGAATGCGGCTATTCCATGCCCGAACGTTTACTGCTCCTACAAAAAGGGACTAATCGCTCCCAAGTGCCTTGACACCACAAATATGACAGCAACAGCCTTGCAAAAGGCTCTTAATCGCAGTACTGATCAGAAGTATATCAAGGGATTTGGATCACAGCCGTTTTCGATTTATTTTTGAATATACTATCTTTGCATTCGTTCCCCACCCACTTCGCCCCATTGCTGTGCATGCCTTCTCCCCCCCAGTTTCTCTTCTTCTTCTTGGGCCCCACCCCTCGCTCTTTCTTCCGTTCTGCCTACATACAGCACTTTTTCCCCTATTACTCTATCCTAACCAGTCTCTAGTAAGGCTAGCCAAACCCTTGTCCGCCCCTTACTCGGTTCAATGCCCTTTGTCTAGGCAGGAGCCAGTTGAATGAGACAGGTATTTCACCAGAGCGACAGTAGGAAAGAGAGTGCTGCGATGTGCGAATCTAGCACCCCCTTCCTTGTCACTAGTCTGAGTCCTAGCCATAAGAGTCCACCGATAGTCCAAGCACCAGGGCGAAGGCTCTTCTCCGATGGCACTGCGAGGAGGTTCTATGACGGCCGTGTTCGTTGCTTCCTTAGAAAAGAAAATAAACCAACATTCTGCCGCCACAACCCATATCACCTCTCAAACGGACTTACGCTGTCGCCGAGTGAGATTCGGTGTGATCTTAGTTCCTGCCGACGGATCGGCTGCCGGTGGCTTATGATAATACCGCGGCAATCATAAACAGACGCAGACAGGAGTCCACCGAAGGAGGGTGGGACTGACGATGACAACTGCAATAATAACGGGGTATCTATCTGCCCGATGACCTTCGCCATCTTCCTAGCAACATACTGCGATCAGTCATCCTGTGGGCCTTGAAAAGGACCGAACTCACCTGCCAGAAAACTCGGCCCCTGTCTATGAGGCTCTCGTTTGGACCGGGTGTAATCCTTCGCCACCAAGATACTGGCAAGGGGCAGAGGCTTATAATGCGCCCACATGCTAAGCGGGATTCCGGGCATATCCGTCAGATAGACCCACCGAGTCCGCCTGAATATAAGGCTAGCTGATGCCGCGACCCGCCCGGGACTATGTGGAGGGCCCGAAAGAAAAGGGGCGACCGGTTCGAACATCTCTGTTCGCACTCGGCGAGGCCATTAGAAACCGGAAACTAGAGGGTCGCGATTTAGGGATTATCTGAGGGACGATGATGTTGCCTGGAAGGGAATACAATGTTACAGATGTCAAACCCCCCAGGCTAGTTGCCTTGATGTTACACGCAATTGAATGAGCGAGAATCCAAGGCTTCGAGAGAATTTGCATTGCAACGAGCTCGCATAAAATTGGGTGATTTCGGATTCTAACACGTGTTATATCCACTATTATATGCTCCCAGCTGCTCTTGTCTCCAAAAGGCCTTTAGTCCCCAACTTCTGATGTGGTCCCGCGGCTTAGCAGAGAATCCGGACGATCACTTTTTCCGATTTTAATAGCCCCTTCGGGGAGAACAGAGCGCGCAAACCAGCACACCGCAGAGGTCGAGGGTAACGAAATAGGGATAGCCACACACATCGGAGCGCATCTCGTTTTTTTATCGCATTCAGCGGTCATACCCCCGTGCAAAGCGTGACCGAAAACCCAAGGTAATCGAAACCAAGTTGAATTTTCCAATACCGGGAGAGAGAGAAAATCCAGAGTCTGGTTGGGACACCCGTCGACGAAAATAACCAATCATCCCCACTTGTGGTGTTTGGGAACATTCGAGCTCCCAGGAACGGTATCCCGGTGTTAAACCTGACTTCGCATAAAGGATTGGGTCAAACAAGGGCAATAATCCTGTAAATCCTTGGACCCCTTCCCATGGTCCGACACTCGCATTGTTTGGTGCAATGCCTTGTCTCCACGTTACACAAAGGCCCTCAGGCCCAGGGAGCCCCCTCTCCCTTCCATTCGATACAGCATGTAATACAATGCAGCACCTTCACCATCCCACGGTTACACATGTCAAAAAGCCTAAAAGAAAAAGTGGCAGGGATGGCAAGTTTGGTATTCCATTCCGAACAGCAGCTGCATATGTAGCCCATTTTCGACGGCTCGAATCATCCCACCGGCGACTCGGCCCCTCAGAACACAAAAACCCAAAATCGTTCTCATGTGCGTCTCCGGGGGAATCCTCCCCACAGATCCCGGATGTTCCAGACCTAATTTGTGGTACCGGCCATACCCCACCGCCGACCTCCGCTACCCGCATGTCTCGCATGTCTATTCGAGTGATACACCGTGAATTGATTGCCTTGCCTCCATCCCTGCTCACCTCCCCTCCAGGCCGTAGAGTCACCAGTTCGTCCCGAACACATACGAGGCGAGTTGTCATCCCAGCTCAGTAATTGACCCGAAGACCAAGCTTGGGTACAACACCGTATCTAATCTAGGAATTCTCTTTGGTGAATGTATTTATGATAGGCATAGAGGTTCGTTGAAGCTCCGCGTCAAACAATCAGAGCTGAGGCTGGGCCTGAGATCAAGTGGTACGCCGGAATGAACCGGGTATTTAATGTTTGCGGGATACATTTGATCGACCCTGAGTCGAGACTAATACTGTAGACTAAGCCTTCAGAGCATTAGCAGCTCTGAGACACTCAAGTGGTCAGAGTAATGGAAGGGAGGCTCCCGAGGAAAACTGACCAATAGCGGAGATTTAGGAGACCGATGAGACAAACAAGATGGAAGAACGGAAAACAGGCGTTCAATAGAGATTTTTTTTGTCGATAATTCTCAATTCTAGGCATTATCCCGGGAGTTAGAGGAAGTTTAAAAACAAAAAAATGCAAAGAGAGCAAACAAGGTGACATAAGCCAGGAAGGGTGACCGGGCGACTAGAACCCCAAAGAGGCATTGATACCCCGCGCACCGTAACAGGACCACACAGCAGCACCATATGCATTGCAGCCTACAATACTATCTTAGCGACGAAATTCGTTGCCCCCCCCCCAATTTCACACCAAAAATGAGCACTTTCACCCCAAAATCTCAGCCTTGTTGCTTCGCAAAACTGTGTTAAAAACTCCTAGAGTCTTTAGAGCCATCTAGATACTATCATTTATATATGACAAGTTCTGTTAGTTGATTCCCATGGCGCAATGCCAGAAATAATAGTGGGCAAAAGGTATGATAATATTATTATATATATCATACTTCTGATCTTATAAGTTTCCCACGCAAAAGGTACGTTGCGGAAAGACCCAGCCAAAGCCCTAAGCTCCCAGCCCTCGTGGTGGAGTGGGAAACATCTCGAAATTTCTGCCTGGAAGGCTTATACAATTGCCTACACTATAGCCCGATTTCATGAATTCTGTATTATTCTCAGATGGGTTAGGAGTATTTAAAACCAACTACTTTTGGCGCAAAATCGCGAGGGGGGGGGCACGAATTGTCACCAAGATCGTACCATACTCCAAATCACTTTCTCCTCCAACCGCCCAGTGTCCAGAAATAACCCCCACATAATCTCAAAACCCACAATGTGGATTACATAACGATGCATATCGAGTGACAGCGTATGACGAGAACTACAGACCCAAAGGGCAGTCAATGAAGCTAGGCAGAAACGTATAGATAACCCCGCCCCTACACTACGGTATACCGCGCTTGACCCTACCCCCTTCTAACCCCAAACCAGTGCCCAGCATTACTTGTATCGCCTTGGCTCTTCCAAGCTCCAACAAAGCGCCTTGAGCCAAGATAAAACGCATATCGTACCAAGGCAGCCTCGTCTCGGCATGCACGAGAGCCCGTTACAGGAACATACATCTCCTCCAGTACCACGGTACTGGCCCCAGGGTCGCTAAAATAAAAATAATTAAAAAAGGACTGGTCGTACTTGTTTCTTCTGATTCGTGAGGTATCATATCATACATGGCACAAGCAAGCCCGAGCGCTCAAGGCATACAGGCAGAAACGAGTCAAGGGGATGGAGGACACAGTAAGGGATACGCAGAGAAAGCCGGTGAATAAGGCTAGAAATACCCAGCCGGGGAAAATAACACACAAACCCCTAGCGCCAAAACCTCAAAAGAGGGGCCTACCCAATAGATAACGCACAATAGCAGTACCGATGTTGAATGTCCAGCATATTCACGAGTGAGGATATATGACCCGTCTCTTCATGTATACTGCTCATGCTCATCAATTAAGCACCGGACCGCAGCCCCAACCTCATTTCCCCGAGCCACACTAATCTATAGTCTAAATCCCCAGCCATGGTAAAAATTGACTTAGGAGCCATCTTATTTTCAACAATTGATCTCAACGCCATGCATGGATATAATGCTCCCCTAACTCCGACTCTAACAGGATGGAAATCACACTCCCGAATTGACCGCAGCCTCGGTATCATGTCGCAACCCATCAAGCTAACGCATAAAATGGAGCTTAGCCCAGCGCCGTTAGACCTTTACGAGTGATCCCTCGTGGTTATACCAAGATGACAAGCAGATAAGAAACCACCCCCTTACCTTACGGTGGTAACACCGCTGTGCTCGTGCCCCGCGCTAAAGCCAGTAACCAATGACCAGAAACACAGCTAAAGAAAAGAAGAAAAAAGAAACTACAGTATGCTAGTTTCACGCGTTCCCACTTTTTCACACTAGTGCATAGAAGTTATCATGCTAGGCTACCGGAACTCGCACCCTGCCGTACTAAGCCAAGACACCGCCCCAACCACCCCTTCCCTAGCACAAAGTAACACAACCAGACAAGCAAAAGCAAGGGAAAAAGCCGAGACGCGCGGAGGCTTAAAAGATTCGAGAACACTCAAGTAAATAATCCGTTCCTCCTCCTCCAACAACCCGCTACTGCAACACTCCCACACACACACACACACACATACACCTCCCCCAGTAGATCTCGTTTCGCGATAGGAGCACCGCCGAATGGCTTGTACCGCTCCTCTTCCGTATCTAATATAGATTACTATTCTATTATTAACAAAAAAAAACACATCATAGGGCGTAGCACCCTCAGCCCTGGCTTGGCAAAGCTTCTTAATAACTCCCTCTTCACTGTCGGCTGAGGAGTTCTGGCTGGGGGTGGATGGGAAAGGGAGGGGCTTCAGCTGGTTCCAGGTTCCTCGAGTGATCCGTGGTGTCGGGCGTGCAGGGCCCAATTAGACGGGAAGGATTTGCATCCTGGGTTGTCTTAGAATTCCCTTTTGGGTACCTCGCTTATATTTTGGGTGGGTGTGTGGGGGGGGCGAGGAAGAATTCAAGCTTCGAAAGTATCATACTTTTTTTTTTTTTCCCTCCCCCCCCCCTCTTGGCTCTCCTTTTTGCGTGCCGTACCCGCTAATAAACCTGCCCAGTGCGATATGCCGTTTCCTGGAGCTTTCCTTCAGGCAAGGCTGAGACCCCACGCAGGGTTAGAGGGGACGGACTAGATCATCAACCCTGGACCAACTTTGCGCAGTTGGACAGGGAGGAATCGAAAAGTTGGAGCTGGGAAAAGGGGGGGGAAGGAAATTTTCCTTGACTGTGATAGGAAATGGTATGGTTCGGGAATCGTGGGTGGTTTGTGCTTTTTTGCCCTCGTGACTAGAGGCTATTTAGACCCGTAGCACGATACGCTGACAAGCGAGGATAAAGTGTGAAAAAAGAGAGAGAGAGAGCAAGGGGAAAAGAAAGGGGGACCAATAATAAATTTCTGGTATGGCTCATTTGTTATCTTCACGATAGTCAGGGTTATTTTATTGTTGTTGTTGTTGTACCACTTGCGCTCATTTTTTATTTTATTTTTTCCCCTCCTCACCTTCTTCTCCCTTCTTTGTACTCGTACATATCCATTTACCTTACAAATTTGCGCGCAAAAGTGCTTTAATTGCCATCATATCCCAAACACGGCAGAATTGTGCTAGTAGAAAGGGAAAAAAAATATCACAACCAAAGCAACAAAACCGTACCAGCTACAGCTCAGCGCGATACTAAAACCAGCATCAACAGTGTACGAGTTACTACGGTACTATCTGCTGCGCTGTACGAGTGCAAGTACCGTACTCTACGGTTTTAAAAACGCACGGTCCAACGTGGTCTTCACGTTTGCGCTAAGTGATTTGCAAAGCCTCCCCGGCTTTCCTCAGAAAATCCCACGTTTCCTTCCCCAGCCTCTGGGAAAGAAAAGAAAAAAAAAAAGAGAAGGAAATTGTTGAACGGCGAACAAAAGGAAAAAAAAAGAAAGCAAAATGGAATGAAAAGAAAAGAAAAAAGAACGAAAGCAAAGAAAAGTCAGTAGCAAATTGCTTTTTCCGGCATTTCCCTATGGCACCCCGCGCCGAAAGAGGGCATCCATGGGGGGGGGGGATACTTGTAGAAACAATATTTGCTTGTTTCACGGAAAATCACTCCTAAGACATCTATGCTCAGATATCATGCCACGCTAAATTTACGATGCCGCCCTGAAGAGAAATTTCATTTGTGCGATATCGCTAATTGTCTGATGACAGTTTGGCAACCTCGTGGGGAAGTTGCATGGTAACAGGTACGATACTTGTGTTCGAGAACGGTATTTTCGGAAAACTTATTTCCGCCGATGCCAGACAAATCCCTATGGAGGACAAGGGTTATATTTTCCGATTTTACTTGGGGCCGTATGGAAACACCCGAGTAAATTATGTTCCGGTAGCCATTCGGTTGCTCCAAGCTATCCAGAATCGTCTGCTGCTGCTGCTGTTCAGACAACCACCCTTTGCCACATTAACATTCCAAGAGGGGCTAGTCTATCGTGCTCGAGAACATTTACGACCTTCGTGAGTTGTTATTTGCAAAGAAAAATAAGAGGATATCGCTTACGGAGCTCAGGACTGGGCCCCCCCGTAGACTTGCAGAGTGGGGGGCATTTCACTTTTACATGTAAGCGAGACAACTACAACTCATCGATAGACCCTGCTTTATGGAATGCCTTGTACTCGAGTACTGGTACAGTACGGTCTGCACGGTATGATACCTCGGAAGAAGGGTGACAGAAGATCAACGGTCGCCATTATCTCTCCATCTAACACGCCGCGACCTCACAAATCCGTTTACTGTGCGATTCCATCCCACTTTCCTTCTTCGCCGTGCCCGGTCGCTTACTCAAGCTCACTCTCCTGAGACCTCCACTTCTTCTCTACTATTCTCTACTAGTATCTTCGCATAGCATAACAAATTCCCCAAATCCATGATATATACCTGCCCGAAAGAAACATACAGCACAAGCCTCACCTTTCGGGTTTTCAACGACTCCTTAACTTGGCCCCCGCTCTGCCACATTATACATATAAAAAGTAGCTATAGTCACTAATATCAGCAAGTATACTTGTATCATACCGGTGCATCATCAACCCCCCAATTTACTATGTAGAGAGAGAGAGAGGCTATTTCACTCTCCGACTTGTGTTTCTTTCCTCCCTTCCCTCCAATCTTTTACCTCGCTCACGTCAGCCAGGTAAAAATGCAGCACCAATTACTTCCTGACTCGCACATTCTTCCCTTCCACCCCCCCCGTCCCCCCCCCCCCCCCCCCCCCCCCCCCCACCTCTCCTCGCGAGGAGGAAGGGGAAGCGGGGCAAAAAAAAAATTCGCAACCGTGCCCCGTTCGAAATACAAAAAACCGTACAAATGGTAAGCGGAAGATTGGGTAAAAAAGACAAAAAGACCATACCGACAACATCATCTCTGCCTTCGGTGAAAGTGAGGTAGGTATGATAATAGGTAGGTAGGGTATAATATCGGTAACTGGGCGGTGGGTATAAATCCATTACCCTGAACTGGGAAAGCACATCCAGTGGTCAGTACTGCAGCTGGCCGGCCGCGCTTTCGAATGGGAATCGGATCGGCCCGAGTTGCCACTTCTTCGATAGCATTCGTATACGGTGCGTATATAATAATGCATGTGCGTCAGAGAGAGAGAGAGACCACAGGTCCGCACTGGATAGGACAGGGGGGGGGGGGGGGGGGGGGGGGGGGGTGGGGTTGATTGTTTG
>Ga0307517_10004758_pt1 | contig 20735 bp, 13 predicted proteins | sample 23_EM_MG_FD_194515 | JGI IMG/M metagenome (GOLD analysis project Ga0307517, IMG submission 194515) | Populus trichocarpa ectomycorrhiza microbial communities from riparian zone in the Pacific Northwest, United States - 23_EM | ecosystem: Host-associated > Plants > Roots > Unclassified | place...
GAAAAGAAAACATATTAGAGAATTTTATTAGTCTTCCACAAAAGGATTACAAATTAGCCATGAAATCTTGTTTCCTCTAATATAAAGTAACAAAAAGGGTCACTAATGGGCGGCCTTCTTGTGCGTGTTTCACCAAGCCTCTCATTTGACTAAAAAAGCATAGCTAGGTACACGTTGAATCGGCAAAACACATGGTCAACCCTTGCCCACAAGAAATTCTCTACTCTATTATTTATTTATTTTCCGTGGTTCCATCATTTGTTATTTTCATTTTCTTCATAGAAATTGTTTTTTTTTTTTGGCTTTCCTTACATTTTTTTTATGTGGGTCCTTTAGCACGTTCCTCTTGCTCGAACACTTGGTGCTCAGGCCTGGGCCATTCCCTCTGTGTTCCCAAAACGTCCCCAGAAGTATATGTGCGCGCCCTAGTTTTGTCGTCTTATACACCTCAATGTTACCTCACAATGACATCAGTACTTGCCTAGCCACTTCTATATACGTGTATTCGTACATAGATACTCTTAATTAAGTACAATATACATGTATTTGTATTCGATGGTTTAATTAATTTGTTAATGGAGATATTCAATTTGGTTTAGAGCTTGCTACACAAATGCATGCATGGATTAGTTTCCTATCTCCTCAACTCTTACTATGAAAAGGAGCCAAGTGTTAGGTTGTTTATGTCATTAACGCTTGAACACAGCATTAGCCACTAAGCTAATTGCAATTTTATTGAAAAAGCCATCATTATCATGATTATGGGCCGGCCATAATGTGTCTAGTCGCAACGTGTAGTTATCTCTCCCTCCCTCCCTCTTCACCATTTTATTATGCCAAGAGAGGCAACATTAATGTAATTATTATCAATTGATATTAATCTTTTAAATGTTGATTCAAACGGTAAATAAATTTGTTTTTAACATTATTAATTTGCTTGCAAATCCTAATAGATCAGTTTTAGAAAAAAATTTTGATTAAAAACCCTGCTAAGATTTGAAAATTAAATAAATTTGCTACCACATTTTTATTATGGAATTGATCTATTTTTATGATGAAAATATTTGTATATTAGTTATTGCTCTCTTTAAACCATGAGTTATGCATATTCGATCGCGTGAAAAATCAAGAAAACATGTATTTAGGACTTGAAAAAGGCACGGTGATCATGTGCTAAGCTCCTGTTATAATTGCTAGATTAACAAACAAACATTAAGAAAATGCAATAAGTAGGGTCTAATTAAAGCAATGAAAAACGTTTGAGTGGTAAATAATACTAAAATATAAGGGAAAGCAGTTAATTAATGACCATGTATGAACAACTATCATGGTGGGTGTGCGTGCGTGTGTGTGCGTGCGTGTGTGTGCGTGCGCGGTTAAGAGTCATAAGCCATGACATGAGCAAACAACAAGGATACGAAATGGTCATTTTCTAAGGAAGAAGGAACATTCCTCCAACGAAAGAAGACAAGCAGAAAATCCAAGAGGTGGATGGGGAGAGTGACCTAATATCATTTTTCGTCTATACGAACTAGAAAGTGACCACCATAGCGTCCTAGTCTGCCATGGCAAAGAGGTCAGTCTATCTTTACATATTTGAGAGCCACATTTCCCTGATCACTGCCTTCTTTCTCCCACGCGCTGCCTCCCTGACCTGGCTAGGTCTGTGCAAGGAAACGTTGTCTGTGAGCCTCAGCCTGTACTCATGAGGCAATATGGTGAGGTTGGCGTTTTGAGCTGTACACTTCAAAATGTCTGTCTTCTCTGTTTAGCAGTGATCCATATTACTTAATTTCAAAAACTCTACCGCTCAAAAGCTTACGCTCCCACCACCAATCTACAAAACTTAATTCTATTCATACACTCATTTAGGTTTGTTGTGTGCTTGAAGAAGATGCAGTTTGATGTGCAATTATTAGTACAATGGGTGCCAATTACTCTTAATGATGTTCTTTATAGCTTAAGGAATTGAACTTAAGAGAGACGGAATTGAGTTTTATTCCATTGTACAATATATGGCATAGTAAAGATGATGAAAAACCACACTAAAACATTGTATAACCTTAACTTTAAGGATTATCTCGAAAAATAAATATTTTTTTTAGTTAAAGTATAATTCTCAAGTAATTAAAGTCTTGAATGTTGAGATTAATTCTATGGTTAAGTGTAACTATATTATAAAAGATTCAAATTTTAATGATTCATAACATATATGAAAATCAGTTAAATTATAGTTTATCTATTTGAGATAACAATTTTTTTTTTATAAGCAAGTTATTAAACCATAGAGATTTAATGAACATTTTATACTGTGATCTAAATTCTTTATTTTTCTATAATGTTTTATACGAGACTAATCATTTAATTGATAATTTTATAAAATAAGGTGTTTGAAGAATCAAATCATGTATTCTGTTTTGCTAGATTTCTAATAGCTTAATGGTTCTCTAGTCTTATTTTTAAATCCACTTGATTATTAAAAAAAAAAAAGGTGACTTTATGACTTGGATTTGATTATCTCATGCCGTGGTGTGTTCAGTTTTGAATATCCTTATGAGTTTATGATTTATAATTACGATGATTTTGATACATGCTGTTTTTATATTCTATATTTTTTATTCATTTTTAATAAACATTATGCATATGCTTATAAAAACATATTCATTTGAGATTGAACTACATAATGAAGCCCTTTCTCATTTTATAATAAACATCAAATAAATTATGAATTGTATATCAAATATACAATCATTCAATTATGTTTACTTCTGTAATTAAAATAAAATTTATTACAGTCAAATCTCAGGGTTAATGGAGGTTAATTACATGATCGTTAACTTCAGTGTCCATAAAATTAGTCAAGATACACGCAAGCTGACCCAGACATCCACGTTAATAAAAAAAATTATATTATTTATATGTATTGCTAAGAAAATGAATAACAAAAAAAAAAAGTAGTGTGAAATTATATGGATTCATGATCTTGTGATTCTAGATCTTCTTGACATTTTAGGGGATTGAAGAATTATGAGAAAGGTCAAGAAAGAAGGAAGAAGATTGAAGGGTAAGCATGTTTTGAAGCTACATGGCAATTGCCCTTAGGAGAAAATCAGGGTACGGTCAGAATACAAGGGGATTTTGACTCCTTGCGATAGCAAAAGAGGACCCACCTGCCGTCTCAAGCGCGCGTGCCACCGCGTGGGTCCTACTTTTGACTCCAACTAACATCAAAGGGACATGGCTCCTTCCCATTGAAAAAGCTTGACCTCCTTTTTTTCCTTCCTAATTAGTAATTTCAACGGTTTGGTAGTGTCAAGCTTTTATTATTTTTCCTCATTTTTTTTTACTTTTCTTTTCTTTTCAAATTATTTGGAGCTAAAAAAATAATGTAAATCATAATGGAAAAGAAGCTTGCGAGTAAGATTAACATTACCCCTTTTCTTACTTTGAGAAATAAATTAATTCCGCTTAAATATACTATAATTATAAGCAATATTAAATTATGAAAGTGAAATGTACACATATTTTTATATATATAGTACCCGTGTGTGACCACTTAGATATATATATATATATATATATATATATATATATAGTATATTAGTCATTATTAGGCAGTGGTCCATAACTTATGTACACATATTAAATTGCGACAATCAATTACAATGGATCTATGCATACAGCTTTACATGAGCAATAAGAATCATCCTTTATGTATATTTCACTCGTGGTAGCTGACAAAGTTCTTTGAGTTGATTCTAATGGCCGACTATTGACTTCATATATACAAATATAAAATATCAGTGTCAAGTGAGCTTCAAGTGTTGAAATTGGAGTCTTTAATTTCTTGCGTTTTCAGGGAAAATCAGAGCTCAATATATATGAATCTTACCTAACAAATGTCTTTTGAGTTTTGATATTTTATTTTTTCAAAGTCAACTGTTATATATGATCAATTTGCTATTAAAAAAAGTCCATTACAAAGATGCTTAGACTCGAGACCTTAATTACCTCTTGAAGAGAGAAAGAGGACAATAATGTCAGCTGAACCACTCTCAATAGCTATTTTGGATAAATTTAAATTTTTAAATTAATAAATTCAACCTTTTTTTTTATTTCATCCTATTTTTATTGGTTCTTTTTAATCTCTTGTTGTCCCATTTTATTAATTTGGTTATTTTTGAAAGTCTGAGTTTTATAACTATTTTGTTTTATATATCTTGTCCCTTAATATTTATAAATTTTTTAATTAAAACATACACGCAATTAAGTTGAGATTATTTAAAAATAGAAAGAAAAAAATAAACATGCTAAAGTGAAGACTGTTAATTTTATCCTAAGATAATTGTTTTTCAGAAAAGAATTCCAATAATAATGGAACGAGGGAATAATAAGAAAGGATATATACAAGTAAGGTGGTCCATATATGTAGTTAATTAATTAAGTTAATGTAGCTGACTCCCCTGCTACACAGTAGTTGCACTGATTTTTTTATCTAAATATTCATTAATTTAAAGGATCATATATTGACGAATTTGATGACTTATCCCATTGACTCTCAATTGATTTTTGCCATGAGATCATCGATTCCAATGTGCTGATTTCTTTACATAAGAAATTAGGAGCAGCAAATGGTTTGATCAACTGTGCCACTGTTTTCTTAGCTTTGCCTAATGCCTACAATGGCTAGTTATTAGCAGGTCTTCCTCCATTTTCTTTTTGCTGAAAGCAACCTTGCTATAGCAACCTTGCTATATAATCTATATACAAGTAAAAAGAATTAATGCTATAACATCAACATTAATGAAAATCAATGAATATTTCCAATTTCAAGAAATAGACACACCGTATGGCCTGGAACAAGTCTACTGCATGGGCAAATTGAATAATTTGTGCTATTCAATTTGGATAATGCATAAAGACTTCACGCAATTAAGTCATATATGGGAGGTGATTTGCTCAATCATTTCTACGTTTTCTTTCTGTGCTAGCTGTTCGTCAACTGTATGAATTTCCATGTGCTGTGTCTTGAGAAAATGGGAAACATGATAGCGTTGATGGCTGTGGAAATGACAAGGAATTTCTATATTCAATGGCATAACTCTTAATTAAGACTGTTAAGGAACACCCCCCAACGAATCATAATTTTTGAGATATCCCTTCACTGTTTTGTGATAATTGTTAAAAATTATTTCAAGATGAATAGTTCTTAGAGAATCTGTAATAGGTTTTTTTTTTTTTTAGTTTAACGTGGGTGTCCGAGCCAGCTTGCATGTACCTCGACTAATCCCACGAGCCCTGAAGTTAACGACCATGTAAACCTCCAGTGGCTATCATATGAGCAACCACAAGGCTCGAACCTGAGACCATAGAGGGAGCAAACCTCTTGGTCCCAAGCTTTTACCACTGGACCACCACCTAGATGGTTATCTGTAATAGATTCTTGGTGTGCTTGGACGATTTTCTGCTTTTATTTTTGGGTGTTTTTAAAAGTATTTTTAATTTGAAAATATATTAAATTGATGTTTTTTTAGTATTTTTTTAAGATTTTGATTTACTGATGTCAAAAATAAAAAATAAATTAAAAAATAAATTCTTTTTATATATTTCAATCAAAAAATTAATTTAAAAAGCACTTTACATGAAATGACTAAACTAATAAAATCAATCCGGGGATTCATTTCCACGAAAAAGGAGCATCAGTCCTGTAATTGAGATTTATACTCTCGTTTTTTTTTTCTTCCACTTGATGAAATAAATTTATTAATTAAAAGGATAATGCAATAAGTACACCGAGGGAACTAGATACGGTGTGTTTTTTTTTTTCTTGTTAGTTTTTATTTGTTAAGAACTAATTAAAATCACCATTTTAATCTAGTTGAAAAAAAATTTTAATTTCATTTTTTATTTGATGACAAGAGTTATTTTCAGACCAATATTCTACACATCAATTAAAGCAAAATTTCTTTCTTATACGATCTTAAAAATACATCCCCTCACTTTGGTCTAATGTATTGAGAGTACCGTGATGGAATCTAGAAAAGAAATTGCCCTGTGGGGACTGATATTTTTCATTCCCAAAAGTAGAAATCTCGTTTCTAAAATCTATTTGGGAGTGTGGTTACGGTTATTTTTTAAAGTGTTTTTTTATATCGAAATACATCAAAATAATATTTTTTTTATTTTTTAAAAATTATTTTTGAAATCAATGCATAAAAAAAATATCCAAAACATACCAAAAAAATTAATTTTTAGTGAATTAATTTTTTTTTAATTTTAAGGGAACGCGGTGTGTTCTCTTAGAAATGATAAAAAAAAGTTGAAGATGAAAACTGCGATGAAAGATTTATGAAAAATTAATGTTTTGTTCTAATAATGAAATTACTATTGTTTTAGAAGACTGATTACATTGTTCTAAAATAATTTTATGGGACTCAATTTCAATCTTATATGAACTCCTATTTTTTGGATAATATAAAATAAAAAAAAAGACCATATATAATATTTTTTTTATTGTAGAAGAGAGGTTGGAACTTAAAATCTTTTATGAGGATAATTGACATTAATTAATATTAGTTGAATTACACATTAGGAACTAATCAAGGTGTATATATTTATTTATATTTGGTTTTATGATCAGGTAATATCTTTATCCTTGAAGCTATTTAAATTCAACTTTCCAATATAGTTAACGTTGAAGGCAAAACTTAATTTCACACCACCAAGCAAAATTAATTATTTATGAAAATCTCACAAAGTTCTCTAATAAAAATGAAACTACTATTAATTATTTTAGAATTTTTTTTTGTGTTATGGAAAATTAATAAAATCAACTCATTTTTTAGTTGATTTATATAACACTTTAGTGGGGTTTTTTTTTTTTTTTTCACGCGCCAAGGATTAGAATCCATGGCAGGTAGAAACCAAACCTCCTATACCCTCCACCATCATGCATTTGGGACCGTCGGTTCTATATGGTCCTATTTCTCAGGTTTATCTTTACTTCTTTTTTTGTTTACTAATCAACAAATGAATACCAACCGTTGGATTTAATAGAGAAAGAACATTATTCGCGGAAAACTATGACGTGTCATCTTGATCAATCCCCATCATAATCATAACCATGCCCATAAAGAACAAAAACTTGCATCCAAAAAATATTTAAATAATTTTGTTGTGTAAGTTAGAGTTAATAAAAATTGAAATTTTAGGCAATTAAAATTATTATTTATTTTGATATTAAAATTGATTCAATTTGAATTTGTGGCCATGTGGTAATTTTCTATAATTGTTTTATAACATTAGCCCAATGGATTGATCAAAATCTATAAATTAATTCAAAATCTAATGAGAAATGATTTTATGATCATATTGTATAAAATATAGATAGAGAATATTGGAATGTGTTTGGTATTATGACGCATGGTGCTTTTTCACTTGAAAATATATAAGAATTTTTTAATATTTTTTTATACCAACAAATTAAATAATAAAAAATATTAAAAAAACATTAATTTCATGCTTTTTTTTAAAGCTATATGCAGTTCCAAACTTAAAAACAAATGGTGTCTTAGAAATAATAATAATAATAAGGGAAAATAATTATTTTTAAAAAAATTGTACCCCAAATAATTAAGAAAAAGTGAGAACAAAAAATAATTGAAACAAAAGTAAAGAAAAAGAAAAAAATTCGATTCAAAATGCTTCCTCTCATTTGTCCAATCATCCCCCGTTGATATGTCAACTATCAATTATTTCTGGTAAATTCCCTTGCCCGTACCCCTCAACCGTTTCATATATAATATTACATAGATTACATTCCCTCAACCATATAATATATAGCTTCACTATAAAGAGAGATCATAGCTAAGCTAAGCTCAAAGTCACAGGTTGCAAGAAGACACACACCCACAAAGAGAACTCGAAGATTATTAATATAACAAGTTTTTGGCCATGGCGGAGGAGTTTCAGGCCGGGATTTGTGGCGAAAACTGGTGGATGAATTCGTCGAAAAGCGTGTTCATGGGCGGCTTGTCACCATGTTCTACGGTGAGCATCACTAGTGATCATATGGGAACTTATGGATCATGGACCACGGCTGATATGGTAGACTTGAAGGCAAGGTCAATATCATGCAAGGAGTCTAATCATATTACTACCTCAGTGTCCGATGCCTCTATACCTTTCCTAAATTCTCAGAAACCTCAACAGGCTGATTCAGATAGTGGTGGTAGCAGTATTTTGATTGACTCCACCTTGCAAATGATGGGGTATGGCCTTTCGTCGTCATCTTCGTCATCATCGGATTGGAACCAAGCTTTACTGTAAGTTTGGTAAACATGTTGTTCCTTTTCCTGTTTTGTTTTGTTTTGTTTTGTTTTTGTTTTTGTTTTTCTTTTTTCCCTTCTTAAATTCAGATTATGGTGGAAGTCCAACTTGAAGGTCTTAAATTCCAAAGAATTTCATTTCAACTACAAGTTAGAAAAAAAATACATGGCTATGTTTATTGTTTCTGTTACAAAAAGCAAGTCAAAATGATCATCATTTTTTTATCAAGTGGTAAAGATTTTAAATCAGTGATAAGAATCCTTGATCTTCTTGCAGTCCTGGGAATGGAAGAACTGAGAGTTACAACTCCATGATGCAAGAAGAGATGAATTCAGGAGGACTAAACTCTTCTCAAATCCAAAAAGATTGGAGTCCAAAGAGCTATACAAGCACTGCTGAAGATTTTTCCTTGGATCAACAAAGGCTAAATCCGGTTAACAGTTCCGGCAATTCGCCACCAACTTGCCAGGGATTTTCTACAGGCTTTTCAATGGAGCCATCAGCATCTTATGGCTACCCTTCAACATTGATACAAAGTTTATTTGAACCTGAATATCCTCAACCACAACAAGCACAATCTCTTTTCAACAACAGGTTCATGAATTACTTGTCGCCAACAGCTCCAAATTATGGGACCAACATGACTGAATTGTCATCTCCTTCTTGGCCTAAAGTATCTCCGTTAATAAAACCTTTGCCAAAGCAACAGCCTAGCACTTTGCACTTTACTAACAACACACCCTATTGGAATGCCTCGCCAACTGGAATAAACGATATTAGAGCAAACCTTTTACCCTCATCACAGTCTCAATTTCTTGTGCCAGCTTTTGAAGAGAAATCCAATTGCTCCAACCTCACTACAAAGGTAATTAAAGATGATGATTAACCATTCTTTAATTAGCCTTGTTCATCAATTAGTGACTAGGGTTTCGGACTAAACATCATTTTTTCTGTGTATTCACAAATTTCAGCCTAGCAAAGAAGTTCGAGACTCGGTTTCGGTAGTTAAGAAAGGAAGCGAACCAGCTTTCAAAAGGCCTCGAATTGAAACACCATCTCCATTACCAACCTTCAAGGTATAGAGAACTCTAAGTATCGAGCTCTTGATGAGTACTAGAATGTACTTGACATATTTTTTTCATTTTTTTTCTTGCTTGATTATCTTTTCATCTTTTGAAGAAGTGAATGTGAAGATGTTACTTTGTTATCAGGTCCGGAAAGAGAAGCTAGGAGACCGAATAACTGCCCTCCAGCAATTGGTTTCACCTTTCGGAAAGGTTAGCTTTTGGATTTTTCTACTTTATTTCAAATAGTACAAATACCAAAATAAGTATTTGCTTTATGATTCAATTGAAAGCTCACCCTTTAGTCATGTACTCTACCTGTCCAGACTGATACTGCATCGGTTCTCCATGAAGCTATCGAGTACATCAAGTTCCTTCATGATCAAGTCAGTGTATGTTCTTTTATCTTCCTGACACCAATATTCGAGTGTTTAATCCATTGATTCTCACTTCTTAATTCAAATTAAGTAGGGTAAAGAAAAAAATCACAAGTTCGAGTCCTACTCTTAACAACGGTGTAAATGTTTACATACATTAATTAATGGTAACCATACCTCATTCAGACAGGATTAAAATATATTTAAGTGCTTAAATTGAGGGATTATTTGTTAATATATGTTTTTGTTTTTGTTAATGTAGGTGTTAAGTACTCCATATATGAAAAATGGCAACCCCATTCACCATCAGCAGGTATAACAATTCTTTATTTCTTCATGTTGATTACTTTTGGCCAACACTTCCACTAGATGAATCAAAAGACTCTTTTGAAGCATAATTAATTGATTTGATATATATTCATATTTACAGGCTCCAGCTGACAAACTGAATGACCTAGAAGGGCCAAAACAAGATCTAAGAAGCAGAGGACTATGTCTTGTGCCTGTCTCCAGCACATTTCCTGTTGCTAATGAGACCACAGCTGATTTCTGGACACCAACATTTGGTGGTACTTTCAGGTAGAAGGATGATATATAGTAAAGCTAGCAAAACGTACAGCTTCTATCCAATGATCAAGTACTGATTCTAAATATCTGTAGTGTTGTATCAATCCAACCAAGATGGAAGGAAATGATCAGAACTTCAATATAGGAATTGAGAAGATTATATTAGGAGCTGAGCTACTGCATTGCCGTGCTAGCTAGCTGTATCAGTCTTGAACGAAAAGCGAAAGAAAACAAATGAAAAAAGAGAAAAGGGAACTCAAGCTTCATAGATGGACAGACAATGCTGGGCCAGCTGCAAGAAGAATTAATGATGTTAGGCTAGCAAATGATCATTAGGAGCCTCTGGAGATCAAGAATATTATAAATATCTATAAGGATTATTAATTAATCCAAGTTGTAGTGCTGGTTAATTAACTAGTAGTTTAAAGGTGGGATTAGGCACAGGAACAACTGCTAAATTCAGCTAAATTTAACAATATTTGTGAAATTAGAGATTAATTGTATGTTGTTGATTGTTATATATGAGTGGGGTGAAGTTAGCAGATTGGGATAGAAGGCCTTTTGTTCCTGTTGCTCTAAGATTGTTGTGGATGGCACCACCAGTCCACCTTTTTCAATATATTGGCATTGTTATTATTGATGAAAGAAAAAGAAAAACAGAAATAAAGGGATCATTGTACTCATTGGCTTGTTTTTTTATTCATATATATATATATATATATATATATATATATATATAGAGAGAGAGAGAGAGAGAGAGAGAGAGAGAGAGAGGAGTGAGTGGAGCTTATTTGATTGGTTTGTAACTTTTTCTTTTGTTTATGTGTTTGGATTGTGCATGATAGTGCTAAGTCAGAGGGCGGCCCACTATTCCTGCTTTCAGGGTTCTTGTTTATTTTTTCCAGATGAAGAGATATATGTGCATGCACGCTTGTGTATGAATTATTAAAGCTTGTTAATAATGAGATTTTTTAGGCTAAATCCTTGGGATTGTTAGAGATGATGGTGTCTATATTCTCACCTACACACTCATTTTCAATTGTGATACAAGGCACACGAGAATTCAAGATTGAAAAAATTTATTATTCTAATTTTTTGCTACGAGTAAATTTTGAATTCAATAATTGAGTATTTTACATACGTGAAGTATGTTTATTAGATGTAAATAAATTATAAATACATAACAATAACAATAATCTCAGTGGAAATCCTTGGCATTTTGATAAAATGTATATAACAATATAAAAAAAATTATCTTTACAATACATGTTTTGCGACATTTAACTAAGTTAGATGAAAAATATATTAGTTTAGTAAAAATTATGTTATATCTATAAGAAATATTTAATGTCATTAAAACATCATTAGAATCCAGTAAATTATCTAAATTTAAGCTCGTTTGATAATGTGATAATATAGTTCAACATATTTTTTAAAGTGTTTTTTAAATTATTTTTTATCTGAAAAAATATCAAATTATTACTTTTTAATATCAAGACTTGAAAAATAAATATGAAAAAAATATCATTTCGATATATTTTTAATTTAAAAACTCTTTTACAAAAATATTTTACACCATATTATCAAATACACACTTAATATAAATATCATTAAGCGCACACACACAAAATAATATAGTTACTTGAAATTTTATTATAAATTGTTTTATATAAAAGGAAATTATAGTTTTGAAAGAATTGGGCACTAAAATTCACTTTTTTCTGTTGGGACATGAATGAACATATACATGAGAACGAGAAAGAGAATGCAAGACTTGATCTCATCATATCCTTACTTCAGGTAGCTCTAGCTAGCTTATTAAACATTCTTAATGGTTGTCCCTTAATTAAAAGTTAATCCCTCCCTAATCATTTCTGCTTTGTACTGTTAATTTATGTAAAAAGTGTTGCTTCTAGGGTAATAATTGTACTTGTGCACACCTTTATTCAACATGAATATCCAGCATGCAATATTGTTATAATTTCTGCTGTCTTAATCCATTTCTTGTGTTCGGGCTATAAGAAAATAATAACTATTACAATGTTGAATAGGAATTTTGATTTTCACAATTTATCTAACCCATATAATTAATTGGAGTTTATTTTTTATAATAATAAAATAAACACTTCACTAGACAAAGTTTTTTTTTTTCCTTGATAACTAGTTTGTTCATCAATCAAAACTAGATCTCTTCTCTAACAAATCTTCAGACAAATCAAAATATACATATCGATATTACTTATTAAAGACTTGTATATATTTAGAAAAGATTTTTTATTATTTTTGTGTTGTAATCTCTACATTAATTATTGTACATTGCCCTACACATATATAAGTCTCTTATTATTCTCAACTTGGTACCAGAGTTATTACACTTTAAATCTTTCTTTCCTTCTCTCCAATGGACTCTTCGTCTAAGCCTACGATGCAAACTTCTTCTTCTCCCTCTGCTTTGGAAGATTCCCTGCTATTGCCATGAATCCTCAGTCTTCATATTCTCTCTGTGCTTTGGAATCTTCCCTTGCTACTACTGCTTTGCAACCAATTCCCCTACTACAGCTACCATGACTTTTGCCACTATAAAGGCTTCAATTACAAGCATTGTTTTCAATACTTATCAAGTTATTTCTTTTAAGCTTATAAACACAAATTATATTTATTGGCAAATGCAAATGAAGTCATATCTTCTTGGACAAGTTGTTTTCCCCTTGGTTGATGGCTTTTTATCGTCTTCTCCTCTTCATATGATTGTTGCTGATGGTTCTTCTCTTCAGTTTAATAATTCTTTTCTTTGTTAGAAACAATAAGACCAACTTATTCTCGGTGCACTACTTTCTTTTCTTTTAATAGATATACTATATCTTGTTGTCGATTGTCGAACCTTGCACTGTATTTGGCATACTCTTAAACCATCGCTTCTCTGTCTATTTCTCGTATTATGGAACTTTATGATTCTTTTCAAGATCTTCGTTAGGATGATGATTCGGTCATTGTATTTATGCAAAAAAACAAAGACTTTTTTTTTTATGAATTAGGCACTGCAGGCCTACCAGTTTTGTTAAAGGATTTCAATTTGTATGTGTTTTTTGATTTTTAAGGTGAGTTTAAGGACTTGGTAACAAGCCTCGTGACCAAGGCAGAACCTCTTTTGTATGTCGAGCTTCATAGTCATCTTATTACTCGTGAGTTCTCTTCACTCTATGAGTGCTGCTATCACTGCTCCTTTACTTCCCATGCCAGCTCAGCCACCATCAACTTATGGTGCTCAACGTTAGCCCTTTGATTTGTATAATAGCAATTATAATTTAAGTCGTGGCAGAGGACAATCTTGTGGAGGCTGATATAATAATTATAACAATAATTGTTACAACATTAATGTCAAGTCTGATTTTTGAGGTTTTCATGGGTCTTCAAATAGCAATTGGAGGCAGGGTAATTTGCAACAAAACTAACAAAATAATGGCTCTTCACAATGGTCTAACGTCAAGTGCCAGCTGTGTCAAACCTTTGGTCATTTAACCCTTTACTATTCTTCACTTCAAAGCTATGGACAATAGCTTAATGCCAATCTTGCGCTCAACAATGCTGCCTCAATAAATTTTATAGATTGGTTTCCTGACACTGGTGCGAATCAACATGTTACACCTGATCTTGTAAATCTGACGGGGTCCTAACCATATCTTGATAATGATCACTTGCATATTGGTAATGGTAAGAGCTTTTCCATATTTAATATTAGGCATACTAAGTTACATACACCAAAACAGACCTTCACTTTATCTAATGTTCTTCATGTACCACATATTTAAAAGCCATTGCTTTTAGTTCATAAAATTTATCTTGATAATAATATATTTTTTTTTAATTTCACCCATTTGTGTTTTATTTTAAGGATCTCAACACCAAGCCATTGCTTTTTTCTAGTCAAAGTAAATATGGTCTCTATGTTTTGCCCAAGTCTTCTGCCATGTCAACTTTTTAAGTTTATTGGTCTCCTTGTGTATATGCTTTTATTGATCTATAACATCATCGATTAGGTCATCCTACTTCCCGTGTTTTCAATTTTTTAATATCAAAAATAAAATTGCTTGTACCTCTAGACATTTTCAATTTCAGTGTCAAGCTTGTCTGTTAGGAAAGTCATCGCGTCTGTCGTTGGGACATATGGGCTACAAAAGTTTTGCTCCACTTGACATAATATTTAGTGATGTTTAAGGTTTTGCTCCTCTTTTTTCTTCTGATATTTTTTGTTACTTTATTATTTTTGTCGATGCGCATACAAAATATATATGGTATTATCCTCTTGTTGCGAAGTCTGATGTCCTCTTTGTTTTTTTTTTTTTTATCAATTTCAAACTTTGGTTGGGTGCTAATTTTCACTAAAAATTAAATTTGTTCATACTAATTGGGGTGGTGAATACCACAAGTTACATACTTTCTTTTAGACAACTGGTATTCATCATCATGTAGTTTTTCCTTATACTTATGAACAAAATGACAAAATTGAATGTTAGTATAGGCATATTGTAGAAACTAGTGTTACTCTTCTCGGTCAGTGTAAAGCACCATAACAATTTTGGAATTACGCTTTTCAAACCTTGATTGTCTTTGTCAAAGTTCTCCTAATTATAATTTTTTATGTATGTTTGGGTGTTTTTGTTTTCTATTTCTATATCCATATCATAATCATAAATTAGATTTTTTATCCTTTCCATGTGTTTTTAAGCTATAACTCCTCTTATATTGGTTATAGTTGTCTTGATCTTGCATCTCAATAAATTTATATTTCTGGTCATGTCCATTTTCATGAACATATGTTTCATTTTAACAAATCTAAATAACCAACCCTTCCTCTTCTAAAAATTCTACAAATTTATCTAATTTCCTCACCTCACCAATTTTTTATACTCCTATGTTTGCAGCCTCTCAATCTTTCATTAATGCCACCTCACAACAGCCTACTAGTCCTGCTCTTATGTCACCACATGCATGTTTCTCTAATAATCAAACCACAGGTGCATGTTCGACCCCTCCTGAATTGCAACGTGATAGGTCTGTTGTTGTTGATTCTCCCAAGTCTCCCGCTACTGGTTCTCCAATGTCTAATAGTGATGTCTCTGCTGCAAGCTCTGCCTCTTTTACTAGATTAAATTTGGTTGTTGACCTCTCCTCTTACATCATCATCAGATTTCTACTCTCATTGCCTTGATGTCTATGGTTCGTTGACATTATATGGTTCTTCATCTACGACTACAAAAAATGATCAATCTAACAACTTCTTCAGCCTCATTTGATAGTCATAAATCTTTAAAAGTCTATAGTCCTGCCTATAAACCACTTACTTTTTCTGATGCTGATAGATATGAGGCTTGGCAAGATGCTATGAAGGATGAAATTCAGGAGTTGTGTTCCAACGACATTTGGTCTTTGGTTCCTTTTCATCATTCAATGAATGTTATCGATTGTCGTTGGATGTACAAGATCAAGCATTGTGCTGATGACATCATTGAACGCTATAAGGCTAAGTTGGTTGCTAGAGGTTTTAGTCAGCAAGAAGGTATTGGTTAGTTGAGACTTTCAGTCTTGTTGTTAAGCAAGTCACTGTTCGGTTAATTTTTACAGTTGCTGTGTTGCGTGGTTGGAAAATTAATCAACTTGATATTTATAATGTTTTTCTTAATGGGAAACTTGATGGAGAGGTCTAGATGCAGCAACCTCTAGGTTTTGTTGATTTTAATCTCTCTTTTTATGTGTGTCGGTTGTATAAATCCTTATATGGTTTGAAACAAGCTCCTTAGGAATGGTATACTCAACTTAATGATTATCTTTTCTCCATTAGCTTTCATGCTTTTAAGGTTGACACGTCATTATTCATTTTGTATGTGGGTGATGATATTTTGTTAACTGAAAGCAATTCAGTCTTGCTTCACTAATTTATTCAATTACTAAGCTTAGAGTTTAAGCTTCGAGATTTAGGAGCTGTTTATTATTTTTTGAGCATTAAGGTTCATCCTACTACTATTAGTATCATGCTACGACAAGATGAATATATTTTTGACATCTTTCACCTGGAAAATATGTCTTCTTGCAGCCCTGTTGACACTTCTATTTCAACATCAAAGGTTGTTGAAGTGTCCGATTGCTTTTTTTTCTAATCCTACATGTTTTTAAAAATGTATTGATGCTCTTCAATATCTCACTTTTACGAGACCAAACATTTGTTTTGTTATTAACAAAGTCTGTCAGTATATGCATGCTCCTGCAGATATACATTGGGTTGCCAACAAACGCATTCTGCATTATCTTAAGGGCATGGTTTCCTTTAGTCTTCATATTACCTGTAGCTCTTTCTTTTCATTGCATGGTTTTGTAGATGGTGATTGGACTAGTAACATTGACAATCATAAATCTACAGATAGCTATCTTGTTTTCTTTGGACATACACCGATATCTTGGAAGTCAGGGAAACAACGCATCGTGGTTCGTTCTTCTACCGAGGTTGAATATAAAGCCTTAGCCAATGACACTTCTAAGGTCATATGACTTCAATATTTATTATCACATCTATATATTACTTATTTTTAAGTTCCTATGATTTGGTGTGATAATTTGGGTGCTTCTTTATTTGTTCGCCAAACCTATCTTTTATGCTCGTACTAAGCACATTGAGGTTAATTATTACTCCAGTACTTTTTTTACTACTCTTAGGTTCAACCTTCGAGTTAAGCCTCCATCCTCAGCTTGAGGGGCGTATTGTAGTATATAACATATTAAAAGCTTGTATATATTTTGAAAAGATTTATTGTTCTTGTGTTGTAATCTCTACATTAACTATTGTACATTTCTTATATATATAAGTAAGAAAAGTTGACTAATTAATAGGTTAAACCTTCTATTATTCTCAACTATCGAGATATGTGTTTATAAAGTTGGAGCTGCTATTTCATTTCACATCAATTTCTTTGACACCAAACAAATAGTTTTAGTAAGGCTATTTGTTTTTTTTTTTTTTTTTATCATGGTGATCAGTCTTTGCAAAATTCATGTTCTTGCATTTCAAAGAAGCTTTTTGCTAGTACTTGATGTTCATAGGAAGGCTTTGCAAATAATCTTTACTGTATGTGAAAGTTTTGTGCACTTCCAAATAAAGCAAATACAATAAAGTCATGACTACTCACTTCGTAGCTCATGAAGAAAAGCAATCAATATTCCTATAAAGTTTGTAATTTACCTATCACTCATCCTTTTTTTGCATTTATGGCATGAGAATCTCTAGCTAAACAAGCCATCAACATTTCAAACACTAGTAATTGCTGTATATATACATATCTTTAATGCTAGAACTTCATAGAATGATAAAAAAAAAATATCAAGCCCGTAAAGCAAAAGCTTGTGAAATATAAGTAGGGAATACAAATTGATCATGAAGAGCCTAATCATCAACTGTGCAACATTCATATATGCTTGAAATTCAAGAATTCATGTGATGACAAGTGACTAATCATAAGAAACAAAGGTGCTTTAATGGCTAATATATATCTTCTTGATTGGTATCTCTTACACTTGCTTTATGATTTTTTTCATGACTTTGGAATTGATCAATCGGTTTGTTGATGGGGTATATCATAGCATACCTTCAAGCATTAGGATCGGTATATAGCATCAATGGAATTGAATTTTTTTTTTTTGGCCCCTAATGTGAGGTTAATAAAAAGAAGAAACATAAAGAGAATACTAAAAAGGAAAAGCATCTAGGGCATCATTGTGATGTTAATAAAGTATGTGACTCCCAGCTGCTGCTGTAGTTACAATCTCTTACTTTAATTGCTTTTCTTTTCTCTTGTTTTGGCTAATCAATGGAAAACTTAAGCAATTCAAGATGTCTTATGCTAGAAGTTTTCTTTCGTGCTTAAAAGGGTTATTTCTTTTCTTCCCACTTTAAGTCTAATCTTGCAAGCCGTTAAATAATCAAAACATATGGCTTGAGACTTTGAAAAGATGATACATATATATATAAAAGTTCTTTACTGGCCAAGATGGTAAGCTTTCTCATTAATAATAACTTCTGTGTGGTCCTCGATCGAGTTGTCAATCTCTTTGACCTTATTTCTCTACCAACTAGATTGTTATTAACTTATTGGTAATTTGTTTTTTTTTTAAATAAAATCTCGACTACTATAAAAATAAAATAAAAATCTTTGACCTTATTGGAACTTTTGTTAGCATTTCAAAATATATATATATTATATTCATAAGCTCATGCCAATCCAAAACTCAGAGAATGAAATCATGGAGAACCACAATTCTCACTTTAAATTGGAACAAGTGAATATTTTTATTTCAATTCAAGTGATTTCATTTCATCCCCTTCATCCAATTACATGGCAAGATGACTCTCATGTGCTAAGATTAACTGGGAAGACGATCTCAAATCGCCTTTAATAGGAAATGGAGGTATTAATTTGATCCAATGTATTTTACATGATTTTGTTTAACCAAATGTTCAAAGCACAGGGACCATGATGATTTTTAGCCCTTTGTTTTTCACTGTAATATCTGGTGTTGGAAGAGTTCGCTTTGAAAGCGATGAGGCCCAGCCAATTCTCTTATAGTTAGGTCTTACCATTGATCTTGGGCTACCTGAAAATTTGGGCCATGGCTAAGACTTCGAAGAACAGCACAAAGACCAAAAACAAGTGATGCCATGTGTGTTGTTGCTGTCCTGGTACCGAAAAACCTTGGCCATGGGGCTTTGGTCAGTGATCTAGAAATAAGGAGCGGATGTCCAAAACATCAAAAAAATTGCAGAAAGTAATTGGAAAGATCATACAGTAAATAGACAATAAGGTGACAAACTAACAAGGAAAATCTAGAACTTTTGCAAAAAATTTCTTCATAAATGTGAGGACATCTCTCGTCCGAGATCAAATTGGACACTCGCTAGAGACATTCCACAACAGTCCAGAAAAAAAACAAAGCAAAAACAAAATGGAAAAGAGGGAGGGAGAAAGAGAGAAGTGCACATTGCTTCTGTTGGAAAATTTTATAGCGATAAGAGAGTAAGTAGATTCATCTTATATATATAAGAGAAAAAAAACTTAAGTTAAGATGTTCTTATTATTTTTTTATAAGACATGAATTTTTTTTTTTAGTTTAACTTGGGTATCCGGGCCAGCTTGCGCGCACCTCGACTAATCCCACGGGTCCTGAAATTAACGACCATGTAAGCCTCCAGTGACCATCATATGAGCAACCGCAGGGCTCGAACCTGAGACCACAGAGAGAGCGTACTCTTGGTCCCAAACTCTTACCACTAGGCCACCACCTAGAGTAAATAAGACATGAATTTTATTTTCTCCTTTGTATATATTTGTCTCTTTCTTCAATGTAGACTCAAAAAGTAACTAATAGAATGTCAATAATTACTTCTTGAACACCATGAGATTTTCTCTATCTTAAAGCTCTAGATTATGGTTGTCACACCTCGTCAACCTTGACTCGGTTAAAGTGCCGGTCATTAGATTTGTAGATCAATCAATATCAACCTCAGAAGCTACATTGTTTTGATGAAAAAAAAATTAAAAAAAAAAATTAAGTTCACTCAATTGGGGCTAGCCTGAATTTGGTCAGGTTAACCAAGTCTTGGGTTGACTCGTTCGGTCAGCAGGCTCATTGTCCAAACTGGTTTAAAAAAAACTCGGCTCAGATCAAGCTTTAAGTCAGTAGGTTGCTAGTTTTAAAAAATAATATAAATTATATATTGAGATTTCATCTAAAAATTTAAACTTTTGAGATGAAATGGTTATTTGACATGGTATTAGAGTATTGATAATCAAACGATCACGAGTTCAAATCTCGTCATTCTCATTCTAATTAATAAAAATTAAGCACAAGATAGTGTAGGTTTGTGCAAGTTTCAAGTCAAAATGACTTTCACTTGAGTAGTTATGTTAAAAAAATAATATAAATCATATATTTACACCTCACCTAATAGCTTAAACTTTTAGGTTTGTCAAGCCGAGTTTAATAAGTACGCTATAAATTAAAAAACAAAGTTTGTAAAATCAACAACATGTTAACCTTTTTCATTAGCTCATCATGAATTGATTAGTACCTGGTCGATCATGAGTAGTATGCCTATTCCTATCAGGATCTTCTTCAAAGCAAGAATATGAGCAAATACAACATCAGAATCATAGTTTTTAAACCCGACCTGGTGGTCGACCCAGTATAATGACCGGGTCACGGGTCAGATGGGTTGACCCGGGTCAACCTAAAAAAAAAGCTTAGATTGTGACCTTTACTTCAAGTAGTTTTGTCTGCGCCTTTTTTGAGCAAATTGAATAATGAAGAAATTAACTTCACCTTCCATCGTCTTATTTTTCCTTCCTTCCCCTGT
>Ga0307517_10004759_pt1 | contig 20733 bp, 14 predicted proteins | sample 23_EM_MG_FD_194515 | JGI IMG/M metagenome (GOLD analysis project Ga0307517, IMG submission 194515) | Populus trichocarpa ectomycorrhiza microbial communities from riparian zone in the Pacific Northwest, United States - 23_EM | ecosystem: Host-associated > Plants > Roots > Unclassified | place...
TACACAATTTATTATTCTTTTTTTATCAAATTCCAAATTCTCAGGTTGATGATTAAAAGATCCCTTAATTATTCAATGTTTTCTTTCAAACAACTTTAAAAATATCTCCACCTAATAATTCAACATATCTCTACGTAAATTAAATTATTTGAAGATTCATGGAATTCTTTGAATTTCTCTTAATCTAAAATCATATTAATCGCGGTAAAGTATCTCTATCTTTTACTCAACTAATGATGTTTAGTCCTGAGAACTTCTAATAATAAATTACCTCCTAGTCTTATCATGATTCATTAGATCAATCAATAATCTGCTAGAAAATTGTAAGTAATAAGATCGAAGATAAAAACTCAACATGAAAAAAAATTAAAATAAAATAACTTGGAATATAAATTGTATAATAAAAAATGGACTACATCGAAGTCCTACAAAAATAACTTTAGTTCACAATGAATATGAAATAAATCATGTCCTTATTGGAATACATCAAGGGAAAATTAAGGAGAAGAATAAAACTTGTTTCTTGGAATTGGTTGACGAATCACTTTAAGGCAGCATCTAGTTTCTTCTCGTTATCCATTCTGGTCCTTTTTCTTTTGTTCCAATGGTAAAAGAACCTCCTTTTTTCCTTCTTCTCTGATCGTGGTCTCTTCCCTTAATCTCTTCCTTTATTTTTTGGTTTAAAATCTTCTTTTATTTGTTTTTGCCTTTTTTCCTTCTTCTCTGATCGTGGTCTCTTCCCTTAATCTCTTCCTTTATTTTTTGGTTTAAAATCTTCTTTTATTTGTTTTTGGATTTTCCTTCCAAAACGGTTAGATTTCAACCTTCGCCTTTGAGCCTCAAAATGATTTATTTTGAAAAAAGTTAAAAGTGTAAAAGTTGTAGATTTTACTTTTAGCTTTGCTCTGACACCATGATCTCATCATTTTAATATTAGTAGAGAAAGCTATGTATGATTTATCGAAATATATTTTTGAGATTTTTAGTACAAAAATTTCCTATCCTTACAAAAGAAATTTCACTATCCTCCTCTTCTTTCTTAGAACAGGTGCACAACCTTTTGAAGGTAAATTTCTTCATTTAATTAGCTTTTCTAAATAAGCTTTAATGAATATATTTATTTGTACGTATAAATAAAAACAACAAATAAAAACTATATAAAATAGAAGTATTTAAAATAAACTAACATAAAATTAAAAGCAAGATTAGATAAAATCATATAAAAATCAAACACATCAACTCATTTAATTATGAAAAAACAAAATACGTTGCAAGTGTGTATAATAAACACACATTATATAATGTAAGCTTGGAACGGGACATGTTCTTAAATTGGAGCTCGTGCGAGAGAGGTAGGATCGGAACAACAGTCATTATCTATCTCATAGTGGTCGATGATATCATGAGAAACAGGGTAACTTGGATTTTATTGCTAGCTAGTAGCTACCTAGCCATCGGAGCCTTCATCCGTTACTCGCTATAATTTCTCCATCGGCCTGGTAATTATTGTTTTCAGGATTCTCATTCTCCTACACCTCTCCGGAAAACAACAATCACCAGCCTGATGGAGAAATTAAAGCGAGAAAAAGATGAAGGTCCCGAGGGCTAGGTAGCTAGCAATAAATTCAGGTTACCTAGTTCTCATGGGTTTCGTCAACCAAAATGGGATAGACAATGACAGTGCGTTCCAAGCTTACACACAAACACACACACACACATACTTTATTGAATCAATGATTTACAGGTGAGATGCTGGGAGTGTTGTATCCTCCAGCCTTTGCGGATCCTTGCACATCTGAGTCAAAAATATTTGGTGGTTTACTCAACTATGCTTCAGCAGTTGTGGCATCCTTGATGAGTTGGGCAAACACTAAGTAATTCTCCAACACACAAATGTGAATAAACAGTTTTGACGTTGATGAAGATTAATCAAAGACCCTAATGCACAACGAGTAGTTTTAACTTTCAATTCTATGCTAACAAGTTCAGAATTTTGAGTCCACACTGAATCAACTAAGAACATTGATGAGTAGAAGGAACCTAACCGATTGATTACCTGAGAAAATCGATTGTTGTTTTAGCCTTTGGAAGCAATGACTACATCGACGATTACCATATGATCGCTTTGAAGTGAATGATCAAGAGCCTGGCAATGCCCTCGTTTAGATTTTCCAAGCATAGCTTGCTTTTACTTTAGCGGCATTGAAATTTCAAGAAAATCGCACAATAAATTGGACATTTAGTGGAGTAATTATTTAGCATTCTTTATCGACAATTGATCTTAAGATAATGAAGGTACTCGAACAAGAATTTTAGAGTTAGGAGCAGGAACTATATATATCACGGGCTCCTGTGTATCATGCAATGCAATGAAAACAATAAATAGAAAAAAAAAATTTCTTCTTTTAAATCCTCGTATTATTTTAAAAATACTTTACAAAACAACCATATTTCCAAAAAAAAAAAATTCTTCTCTGAAGTAGCTGTAATTATGCGTGATGATATAAATAGGCCATCAACTGTGGACTGTGGGAGGTGAGGTTCGAACTCTCAATTTCAAGGGTAAGCATTCTACAAAGAAAGAGCTCATTCACCCTTATATCAACTCGTTGTTGGCCGTAATTCTTTGGTTTGACATTCCGTTCCATTCTAACTAGCCCATGAAGCATGGGCGACATTCATTATGTTTTATTTATTATGTTTGCAAATGTACTCCAAACTTCTTTTCTTTTTTCATATTGATTAGGTTTTATATATATTTCTTAAATATGCTTTATTTTTATTCCTTGTTTTTCATTTTTTTTAAATTTCCAATATAGTGGATTTCATATTGTTCATAGGCATACCTCTGGAAAAAAAGTAAAGAGATGAAGAAAGTAATATGGTTTCAATTTAATGCTGAACCGCACATTAAATTTCAAGTCTTGCTTGTCCCCTCGTGATTGAGATCAGACTCTAATTTTTTAAAATTTTAATTCTGCATTATAGATTTTTTTAAAAAATATTGAAAATGTACAAAAAGGGGGGGGTTTTGGTTTGAAGGAATTAAAGTACCAAGAACCAAATCATTAAAATGAAAAAATTTGGAAGGTTCTGTTAATTTGATTCAAGACTTAATTAAAAAAAATAAATTTTATAGCTGATTTTGACTTCAATTGAAAAGATTTGAAAACCATAAACTATTTTGAAATTGCAAAGAAATTGAAAGGTTTATTAAATTTTAACCAATGATCAAATTGAAAAAAACCTTTTTGATTTGGTCTTGATTCATTACCAAAAAATTAAACAAATTTGACGGAATATTTCATCGATGTTTAGAAAAAAATCCATTGGTATTTGAATTCTCAATGAAATTATAAATGGAAACTTGTCGTCATAAAGTTTCTCAATGAGAATTTATTATCTATTAAAAATTCAAATACCGATGGAATATTCATTGTAGATATTCTGTCAGTAACTTCTTCGGTATCATAAATTTTTATGGAACTTTCTTTTGCTAATTATGTCGAAAATGCCTAAACCTTGTACAAGTTTTTGATAAAGTGGGTTGTCAATGGAATGACCGATCAAATTGTCTTTCTGTCAATGATTCTATCATCGGTTTAACAATTTTTTTATTATTGTTTAGTTTTTATAATCCTAAATGCATTTTTTTCAACCTAAAATCACAATCATAACAAAAACACATCTCAATAACAAAATTTTATGATACATATTTTATCATTCATCTAAATATTCTATACACAAATATGTTTTAAACAAGACATATTTTATGATATGTTTTAAATATATGGAGGTAGAGGTAAAGGTAGAGGTAGAGGTAGAGGGGGAAGAAAAGATCCTGAACTAGAAGGTTCAAAAGAGGGAGGCAAATGTAAAGCCATATATGTACATATTGGCTCCCAATACATCCTATTTCCTTGTTTGAATCGTGCTCTTATTTTTTTCCTCCAAACTGGGCAAATATACTTCCAGTTGTTCACAAACCCTTTTTTGGACTAGCACATCAATGTCTGGTGATGTTAGGCTTGGGTCGGAATGTGATGTGTCTATAGTTGAAGTAGTACAACTCACCCTTATTTCTCAGGTTGATATCATATGTATACCATAAACTTGATTCATATTGGATCTATTAGTTGCATCATCCTTCAACCACAATTGAGGATCATGAGGAGGATGGGTGTAAGTGTTTTTGGTAAATTTCGCAGTCATGTCGGTGTTATAGTTATCCTATAAAACAAAACAAAAAAGTCACAATCCTAAATTCATATTAATAATGCAAATAAATATTAGTAAGGCAATCATAACTATACAATAACTTGCAACAAAACACTTCAGTTGTTCTATCAACAAACTTTTTCTCACCTTTCCTTTTATCCCCCTTCTTTATATAAGTTTCATTATATACTTTATTGGAGTTGGTTCGCGCCTAACCTGTTTTTTCTATAAATTAAATAGTTTTTTTTAATAGTCTCATAAATAAACACTTAATTGAAACTTCAAGAAAGATAATAAAATATATAACAACAAGGTCTTACTAGGTGTTTTGCATGGTTCAAAAATGGAAGCGCTCCTCTGATGTGCTTGCTCATCGAACTATGATTTTTTTTTTTAGTTTTGAGACCCGGATTGTTAGCTCTTTTTAAAAACTTCTGATGCCATAAAATCTTAAAACAATGCCCAATTACACTTTGTGACACGTCTCATTCTATAATTTTTTTCATATTTCTACATCATCAAAGTTAGCTCTATTAATTGCTAGTTTGTAGGTATCATACCATAAATCATGCAATCTGATATAAAAATTTGTTAAACAAAAATAAGGTAAGGAAATAAAAGAATTCAAGTTTATAATAATATAACATTTTTTTATTGATACTTACCTATTTGCATTGTGGTTTTTCCACACTTTCCTGCCAACACCTCATTATTAGTGTAACACCCCGTAATTTCTAAACATCATAATTGAGTTTTGAGCCTTGATCTCGATGAAAAACAAGGTAATTTTTTTTACATCGTGAAATTTCATCCTTTAAGTCATTGAGATCTCTATTGGAATTCCAACAAAGTTTCCCCTAAAATAGACATTTCCAAGTTATTGACACATATATACATAACAACATCACGAACTCTTATTGTCAAGACATATTGGACTTTATCTATTCACAGTGCAAAGTCAAGAGAATATATTCTCTACTCCATCAAATCATTCATTTGATTCACACAACAAATATATTATGAACTCTTCAATAAGTAACATTAACAATCATGGATATAAGATCATTTATAATATATTAGCATACCTAGTTCATTTATTATACAAAGGTAAATTAAAATTGAATTATAATATAATAATTGAAGCCAAGAGCTAAGTACTTGCATAATAAATTCACAATTGTGTACATTATAAATGGATCAACATCATTTGATATATTAAAAGAAATTTATCATGTCCCACATTATATTTTCATTACTTAAACTAAAAGAACTATAGGGAAATGGTATTCCTTTGTTCAATTCTGAGCAGCACCTGGAAAAAAAAAAGTATACAACATAAGTATATAATGACATAATTCACTTGATATTAAATGCACATATTAATTTACTTCATTATTCCAAGATCGACAATGTATATACAATTGCATAATCCTTTTTCCACTCATCAACTAGATTGTTTCATTCCAATTCTCCCTTAATATGAATTTACTTAGAAATTTACTATACCATACCTTATATAAAAGACAAAATATTACTTCTTAGTTTGATCGAATCCCTTCAACCTCATATTAATAATCACTTCCTCTTATATAGATTTTACTAGGTGACTTTGCAAACCTCGATAACCACCCGCCCCTCTTTGAATGAGGAGCGTCTCATTTCTCCTTCTTTCTTTTATACAAGTTCCTTTACTTTATCCTTACTTTGTTATCCTTAATATTATTATCAAAATATTGTACTTACATACCAATTCCACATACATGTTGTATGTTCTTCTCTTTAAAGAAATTCATAGATGAAATTTCATACTTTCTAAATCCCCTCTAGAATGTTCATTACTCGTGATGTTCTTTTGTGTCATCATATTTCATTATTATGTCAAATGGAAGTGAATCTCTCTCCTAGGTATGCATCATACAATTTCCTAAAGAACAAGCACCACCCTGTTTGTGATCTTATAGTTATCCACAATTTTAGTCAAAATTCCAAGTAGTTGGCTATACAATCTAATCATGAAATATTTATCACATTATCTATACACCTCTTTTTTAATATGTGTTAAATCAATGTCTTGTTTGACAACATAGTATCGTGGAACTAACTCCATAATTCTTTAAATTATTGTGCTTTTATTACCCAATAAACCTCAAAATAGTTAGTTCTTACATCGTGCTATCAAAAACCCTTTTGATGCACCCTCAATGTTATTCCAAAGACAACTTTAAACTTTATACATTAAACTATTGAAATAGCTTTCCAAAATATGCTTAAGTATTGTTTCATAGACAATGTTGAAATTTGTTTGATACCTAATTGAAATTACTTTTTCTTTTACACTCACACATACTTTCAAAACAACCTTAATCATATCTAATTTCACTATCAAAACAACCAATATCTTAACACATCTAAATCATTAATCATCATTTGTTCAACCTCTAGTGGACTGCCAAAATCATTTTCCAACTCAACCATTTATTATAACAATTCAATCAACCATATCATCATCATCCTAATAGCCAACTTAGTCTTTACCATTCCTTATGGATGTTTATCATTATGGCTACCCTTTTTTTCTTATATTATCTTATTTGGTTTCCTTCAACTAGTTCACCAACTATCTCAGCAAGTCAAAGTGCTGGCATTTCTAACTTCACTTAGGACCACTAGTTAATAAATATTCCAGTAATCAATCATATTGACACCATTAGTTCCTTCCAGGTAAACTAATCAATCCAATCATCTCGATCATCAGTTTTACTGATGCCACTAGCTGCTTTTGAACAACTAGTTTATCAAATATCCCGGTCATCAATCAGATTAATGTCACTAGCTCCTTTCAGACAGTTAGTCTAACAAATATCTTAATTTCTAAACAATTAGACTCCCTCTCTCTCTCTCTCTATTTGTGTTAGAACATGTATATGTACAAGTAGTTGTGATTGTGACTCACATCTTCCTTTGGTTTTAAGTTCAAGAATAGCTTAAACGCCCTCTATGGGTTGGGGATAGGCTTCTCATCCAGGTTTTTTTAAAATTAACAAACAAGGTATTTTTTAGTCAGATTTTTAAGACTATGTATAGCATATTCTTTATGAAAATGGGGGCATAAATCATGAATTAAACGATGCATATCTCCACTAGGATGTGTCTCAAGAGTCAATAGAAAATTATTTAAAGAATCCTTACTTAGGCCATCCTTAATGAATTGTATTTTATCTCCATGGTTTATAGATATCATTTCTAAAAAGTGACATTGTCTATTACAAGTCCATCTGGCATATCTATGATAGGCTTTAAATCATTTTGCATGGCGTTTCATTGCAAAAGTGTTTTTACTTATCCTAGACATGTGTGAAATAAAAGAATTAGAAGACTCACCTGATAATTGGACATTTGCTTTAATTATCTAGCCAATATCTTCAGGAATCTTATGGTGCATTAACAACCTTATTCTTTCACACCTAGCAAGGGAAATTTTGTTATCGTATTTTGAGACAAAACGGGAAAATACTTTTTCAATTTCTCGAGTGGTGTCCATTTTTATATTGAGAAATGAAGAAGAGATGCAAAGAAAAGAGAAGGAACAAAGAATTGAACAAATAAATAAACAGATATTAGTTATCATGTGTTTCTTTTTGGTATGACATTATTTGCCATTTGACTAGGATTGGAAAGAGACTAACAAAACAAAAGTCATATAAAAAAGAAACACACAAAACAATGTGAAAAAAAAAATTAATCAATCTTTATAAACAGGATCATTCAAATCAATGGATTCATTTTCACTATAAAAATTATCAAAGTAAACTTTCAAATGATGTTCATTCACCTTAAAAACATTATCATTCTTTGGATTCTCGATATCAAAAGTCCCAAAAGGATTTCCATGTTTCACAATAAATGGATTGTTCCATCTTGATCTTAGCTTTGCAAGAAATAAATGGAGTCTAAAATTATAAAGCAAAACTTTTTGACCACCATCAAATGTCTTTCTCAAGATTTTCTTGTCATGAAACTCTTTGATTCTTGTTTTATGAATTTTTGAATTATGATAAACATCATTTCTTATTTCCTCAACTTCATTTATTTTTAACTTACGCAACTGGCTAACATCATCAAAGTTTGAATTGAAAGCTTTAATAGCTTAATAAGCTTTATGTTTAAATTCCACAAGCAAGTAACAAGGTTTTCCATAAACTAGCCTATAAGGTGTCATACCTAATGATGTTTTAAAAGTAGTTTGATAACCCAAATTACATTATTAAGTCTTAAAAACTAGTCTTTCCAATTAGGGTTCACTGTTTTTTTCAAGATTTCTCCATATTAGCAAGTTCTACCCATTTGTCTGAGGGTGATAAAGGGAGATAACTTTGTGTGTAATTCCATATTTCTTCATTAAAAATTCAAATAGCTTGTTGCAAAAATGTATTCCACCTTCACTTATCATGGCTCGAGGGATTCCAAATCGACTCAAAATATTTTCTTTCAAAAACTTGATCATTGTTTTATGATCATTATTTCGACTTGAAATTACCTCTATCCATTTTGAAACATAATTTATTGCGACTAATATATACAAAGAACCAAATGACAGAGGAAATGGACCCATGAAATCTATACCCTAACAATTAAAGATTTCAATGACAAGAATAGGATTTAAAGGCATCATATGATGTTTTAAATGGATTCTAACTTTTGTCAATTTTCTCAAGTTCTTAAAATGCATGTGCATCCTTGAACATTATGGGCCAATAAAATTCATATTGTAAAATTTATATAGTCGTCTTTTTTTACGAGAAATGACCCTCACATGCTTTAGAATGACAAAATTTAATGATAGTACTTACCTCATTGTCAGGAATGCATCTTTGAAATTGATCAGGACAATACTTGAATAAGTAAGAGTCATCCCAATAAAAATTCTTCACTTCGCTCAAAACTTTCTTTTATCTTGGATACTCTAATAAGTTGGAAAATCTCCATTTGTTATCATGAAATGACATTTTTCTCTAATTCAGCACAAGATTATTCTCTTCACACCTGCTCAAAACCTTTTTCCAAGTTATTTAAACAATTATCAAATGAATCACCAAGAATAGAAAAATCATCGATGAAAACCTCAAGAAAACATTCAACCATATCACTAAATATGCTCAACATGCATCTTTGAAATGTCGTTAGTGCATTACATAATCCAAAAGGCATCCTTTGATATGTAAAATTACCAAATGGACATGTGAAAGTAGTTTTCTCTTGATCTTTAAATGCAATTTCAATATGGTTGTAACCTGAATATTCATCTAGGAAATAATAAAATTCATAACCTGCAACTCTTTCTAGGATTTGATCCATAAAAGATTAAGGAAAATGATCTTTTCTAGTCATTAAATTAAGTTTTCTATAATCAATGCACATGCGCTAACTAGTAATAGTGCTAGTTGAAATTAACTAATTTTTCTCATTTGTTATCACAATGACTTCAGACTTCTTAGGTACAACTTGGGTAGGACTTACCCATTTGCTATCAAAAATAGGATAAATAATTCCATTATCTAAAAGTTTAATGACTTCATTTCTCACTACTTCTTTCATATTAGGATTAAGCCTTCGTAACATTTCTCTAGAGGATTTAGCATTTTCCTCCAAATAAATCCTTTGTGTGAAAATCAAAGAATTAATTCTTTTTATGTCAGCTATAGTCCATCATAATGTATTTTTGTGAATTTTTAGAGTTTGTAATAACTTACCTTCTTGATGTGCATTAAGTTTGGAAGAGATTATTACAGGAAAAGTTTCTTCTTTTTTTTTCAAAAATAAGTAATTGAGATTAGATGGTAATGATTTCAAATTAAATTTTGGTGGTTGAACACTTGAAGGTATGAACTCAATTGATCATGGTGGCAACTCCTTGGTTTTTGGTCTCTAACTACTTACCTTTAATTCTTTCTGAAAATAAATCATTTACAAATCTTCAGATTCATTAAAGTCAGTTTCACTAGAAGTAGTTTCAAATTGATCATAAACTAATTTTTCAATAAAGTCTACTTCTTGTAAATTATGATCATCTTCAGGTTGCTTGCAAATGTTGAAAACATTCATTTCCAATGTCATGTTTCCAAAAGATAATTTCATCACTCCATTCCTACAATTAATCAATGCATTAAAAGTTATAAGAAATGGACGTCCTAAAGTAACAGGAATTGAATTACATGTTTCAACAAGTTGTGTATTCAAGACAATAAAATTCACAGGATAAATGAATTTATCAACTTCTACTAACACATCTTCAACTACTCCTCTAGGTATTTTTATAGATCTATCAGTAAGTAAAAGAGTTATAGAAGTTGGTTTTAACTCACTTATATTAAGACTTTGAAAAACTAAATATGGAAGTAAATTCACACTAGCTCCAAAAGCGTTTTCAATTTTTTGTTCTCCAATAAAGCATGAGATTGTAGAACAACCAAGTTCTTTATATTTCAAAACATTATTTTTTTGAAGAATGACACTTACTTGTTCGACTAAAAAGGCTTTCTTTTTTCACATTCAGTTTTCTCTTCATGGTACACAAGTCTTTCAAAAATTTAGCATAAGAAGGTACTTGTTTAATAGCATCCAGTAAAGGTGTATTGATCTTTATCTATTTGAAAGTTTCAAAGATTTCATAATTATGATTCACTTTCATTTGATTAGTCATGGCATGTGGAAATAGAATTACTGGTGGGGAATCAGTCTTTTTTTTTGTAATGTTCAGGTTCAACCTCTTCCTTACCCTCAAAGATTGACTCATCATCTTTCTCATAAAGTTTAAGATTAGGTTTTTCAATAACCTTATCACTGTGAAGAGTCATGACTGATTTGACTTGATCCATATATTCGCTTCCCGAGCTACTCGCACTTGAGTTATATTGTCCTTTGGTATTTTGTTATGGTTGAGAAGAAATCTTACCTTTCTCCTGAAAACTGAGAGCAAATATGAATTTTACAAAAGCACCTTTTAAATCTTTCATGGTTTGAGCATTTTGAGTGTTGATTGACTCTTGCTTTTCAATGAATACATGTAGTGTTTCCTCAAGATTTCTTCTAGGAGAGGGAACATAAGGAGGTGCGTATCCTTGATAATTTCGATGAGAAGGAAAAGAATTCTTTTAAAAATTATTGTTGCATTTCATCTCAATCACACATAAATCCTGACCTAAGATTTTGTATCCATATTTTAGCTTTTTCTTTAAAGAAAAAGGGAAAAAGCTTTAATTTAATGGTGTTTATGCTATAATTTAAGTCATTATACGTGTTACAAACCTCTTCAAATTCTCTCAAATATAAGTATGAATTTTCTAGATCTAAGCCATGAAAAGTTGGTAAGAGTTGAATACTACCTATTTTAAAATTTAAGTGAGATACATTAGAAGGGAAAACTATACATGATGGTGCACTTGTTCTTATTGGATTCATGTGGTCTCTAAATGTTCTAAGACAATTATTGTCATTATGAAGTGATTGGCTATCTTCTGCAACCATGTTTTCTAAAGAAGATGAAGATTTCCTAGAAAGCCTACCACTTAATATGTGTGACCAAACTCTCATACAAATGCAGAAAGAAAAGAGAAAAGGAAGAAAAAATAAAATTAGATAAAATAAATGTGAAAAGAAAAAAATATATAGTTTATACAGTAACTTACCTTCCAGGCAACGACACCAAAAACTTGACACGATCAAATGATCGATGTCTTCTCCCAAGTGTAGAAGTGTCAAAGTAATAAATAACCCGGCAAGATCAGGGTCGATCCATACGGAGGTTAATTATACAAAATCATAAATAATAAAAGAAACAGAGTTGAAGTGAACTTTGAGATGTTATATCAATGTAAAGATTAAACAAATATAAAACAATTGTCAAGATTAGAGAATCCATTAATGATATTTAAAATAAGTATAATCCAAACTCTTTTTATTACTCAACTAGAAACCACACACAAAGGAGGTTCCAATCGGATGATTCATCATTGATGGCTCATTTTAACTTATTAACATGATCATATTAATTATCTTATTTGAGTAACACCAATATATGTAAATGTTATCAAGTATTCATGTTGCTAACTTATGTCAACAACAAATTGAGTTCTTGTCATAGCATAGGTGTCAGTTATCCATACCTATGAAAGAATCAAGTATTTATTATGTCAAGGGTTGTACACTACGAATCTAGACTCACCACTTAACAAGCAGGGTATTAAGAATAAGTAAGATAATAATTATAAAACATGTTAATAGAAACTTTCTTGAATATAAATATTAAAGTACATGTTGAGTTTGTACTAACTTATGCTTTCGTCATTAGTGTAACCTTTTCACCTTGGCAAAAATAAACTTAACTAAACATAATGAAGAAGAAAAACATAAATAAACAAGATAAGAACATAGCTATGATATTAATTAACTAAGTATAGTAAAAGAAATGATAAGTATAAACAAGATATTAATGAGAATATAACATGAAATAAAATTGAACATTACAAAAATACAAAGAAAAAAAAGCAAGAGAAAGATCTTGATCTGAAAATCAAGATGTCTAAATACATGGCAAATGCCTCCTTTTATAGGCTAAAATTTAGAACTATTAATTCGGTGGCTAATTATTGCTTTGGTGGTTAATTATTGATTTGGTGGCTGGATAAAACATCATTGATAATATCAAAATTTAAACAGATGGTCTTCTTGAAAGTTATGGGTATTTGTCTCATTTTTTCAAAAAAAAAACCTCTAGAACTCGAGATATGGGTTAAACACTGAACAGTGTCTAGGTTGCAGGACAGATTTAGACTTCTCTTTTGATGCTAATAGTTGAACTTCAAAATGACAATATTGAATCTTGGACTCCTAATGAATTTTTTAGGCCTATGTCTTAGCTTTCCATCAAGGTCTACAGCTCCAGTTATAACCCAAAAATCGAATGGTGTTCCAGTTTGAATCGAGCCAACTCAACTAGAATTTCTTCTCTAAGTTTAGCCCTCTTTTTATCTCCTCAATCTCAATAGTTAAACACATCAATTAATTATTTGAATTGTGAGATATGTCTATTTTGCAAACCTGTATTTAAAACGAGAGTTTACCATAAATTAAAGATATCTTATATAATCAAACTTGTTATTAAAAAACATGATTAAATTAAAGAATTTAATAATACTTCAAGTGTAATATGATAATAAAAACCTTAATAAATTTCACTTTTAAGTACTTATCAACAAGTTTTCTTATGATGTCATGTTTGACTGTTTGCCATATCTATATTGTAAATTCCCTTCCCTTGCATCCATCTTGTTATGTAATCTAGTAGGTTTCTTTCAACCCTGACCAGTTTTCCATCTAGAAGGATTTTGTTCTACTTGAGGACTAGTATATTCACTCCACTCTAATTTGTTGCGTAAAAGTTGGAATGGAGTCTCATATGTCTTCTTATTCATTTGAACACTATAATGTGAATTAATGAACTGGATAAAATCAATATGATTTTTTGCACAACATTCAAGAACATGTGAACAATACTGATGAAAACTCTATCATTTATCATATGTGCACGTTTCTTCCACCAATTCAACTATTCATTGAATTTCCTTTGTGAAACCTGGTTTCTGAAGGGTGTTTACCTGAAAAGTATCATCATCAATATTGAACAATCATGTTGTATGCTCTATCTATCCTTGTTCGAGTACAATTCGAGTTGTACAACTGAAGGCCATATTACCCCATATGCATTCCCTTTTTGTGTAACAAGATAAGCATTATTCCTATTAAAGGGAAATTGGACTAAAGTAAAAACATGTAATGCACATGCACCTTTCAAAACATGATTAAAAGATTCAGAACGATTTGTTATCATATTGTCATATTAATGACCCCAATTATAAGAAAGTTCCTATCTTTCTTTGAGTTCACACTCAATATATTCTTTCCATTCGATCATAGTGCCAAAACTCACATCACATGCAATCGGTATGAGAAAATAATGATGTTCCCCAACAAGACGCCTCCAAGTAATATCTACTTTTAATATTATTATAATTCAACCTAAGTTCTCCACATATAACTTGTTTAATATCTACAAGTGGCATGCCTTTGATAGCATTCAACACAATAGTACTTCTATCATTATAAGTAATATTACTATTCGTATCAAGAATAATAGTATTTTAATCAATTGCATGAAAGCATACCTAATTGCATCAATTAAAACCTAAACTATCTCAATTCAACAAAATCCCCGATTACGGCAATTTATTCCAAAATTCAACGAAACTCTAATTTCTCTAATTTGCAAATCTTAGTTTATCTAATTCTGACCTAATTGATTCCATAAATAACATCAATTGCATGGAAAAACATACATAATTGCTTGATTCAAACCCTAAATTATCTCGATTCAAACAAAATACCTAATTATCAAACACCACACAAACAATAATAAATTAAAACTAAAAATCTAATAACTTAACAATAAAACCATAAAATTAAGAGAAATGTAATGTTTTTATCCTGATTTGAAGACGACTAGATGGTGGTTTGAGCAGTGGTTGCGGTGAGGAGACTATAGGAGGAGATTGGCCAACAGTTTTATTTATTTTATTTTGTTGAATAAAAACACTAGAAAGATGCATGGAGACGAGGGGAAGATGATTTTGGTGTTTTGGTGGAGGATAAGAGGCTATTTTCGGTGAATTAGGAAGGCGGAGAGGCTCGGTTTGGAGGAGATGAGCAGTGGCTATGAGAGAAAAAAGAAGAGAAAGCTAGGTTTTTATACTAATCGAACACGCAATTCTAAACCATGTTTTTGTAATGTAACCAATGATTGAGAATCATGTATTTGAATGGAAATCATGTTTTTGTTCAAGTTTCAAATACTTTTACAAACCATATCTTTTGCTAAAATTCCACTCACATAATGCTACTGTTCAAAAAAATTTGAATTGCCTGGCAGGAAAAAACTGGAGCAGAAAATATTGACAAGGGCACAAACAAAATTAAGTTGCCACGAGTGGATCTGTGCATATTACACATATATGTGGTCATATATGTGGTGTACTTGTTTACCTAAAAGTTGGGTGGTACTTCATTTTTTTCAACCAGGGAATTGCATATCATTTGGATCATTACTGTGCTGTGCTGTTTGAAAGTTTAGCATTGAAAGTTGATGCAGCCGCTGAGGTTTAAATACATGATCTAAAACCCATAATGAAGGCTCTTAACTAGGTACTGCATGGAACAGAACATAATAAATCTTTACCGCAGAACCTGGAATAAGAAACAATAGAACGACCTTCAAATCCTTTTCTTTACTTGTGATTTTTCATTCCCTCCCTATTTCCCGTGGTCTGGGGAGGACAAATAAAAGCTCGTACGGTTTAGCACGATTGAGAAAGGTTGAGAATATTTAATTAAAGGGAAAAAGGCCAGATTTGCTTCTAAACCCATCATGCATATCCCAGTCAGGTTCTCCATGCACTACTTTTTTTTTAATCAACCCCGCGCATCCATTCAAATTTTGATCAATTCTCCCACCGTGATAATGCGCTCTCATTTAATTCAAAGGCTAGTCCAGTAAGATATGCAGTCATTTCCTGCCTTTTGCATGCCAAAGCTAATAAGCTATCATGTTTACACCGTACACTGTTTGTTGTTACTATATACTGTACGTTTCGCCAACTTCATTTCGACTTTGAAAACAACAGCCCCTGCAAACCACTACTTTCAGTTTCAGAAAATCAAACAAACAAATGGCAAATCAAAAATGGGGAAACAAGGGTAGAAATAAATAAAGGATTTAATGGGGTTACAGCAATTAGATGAACAACCTACACTTGCACACTATCAAACAGTGCCTCGCCATTTTCAGCCTTCAAAGATTAAAATAAGATTTGAGAGGCGAAAGCACGACTTTTAACCAAATTCCAAGCAGCAATTCTTAGACATCTTTTAACCAAATTCCAAGGGGCACACAAACTACTTTCTGATGCATTTTTATCTTTTCATCAAGAAGACAGCTTCACTTGTGAGCCTCCTTAACAAAAGCCACATCCCCACTCACAGCAGTTGGTGACAGCAAGAGTTTCGCTTCATCACTATCATCAATTTCTGTTGACTCACAGGGGGTGCTGGTTGCCAGAGATTCACTTCCACCTTCTTCTGAAGATTATTACCCAAGAATTGAAACACCAACGCCAAGAACACAAACAAGACAATCAAGTTTATAATTGACTAGATGTCAGATTATAGTATATGAAGAAAAGGTTGTATTCAAGAAATAGATTACTCACCTAAGCACTCATGGTATTCAGGTAGCTGTTTAACAGTAGTTACTTGAAGGCTCTCGGGAAGCAGACAACTACAGAGAGCACCTGAAGTTTTGACGAATAGCAACATCAGTTTTCTCTCACAAATGGTGTTTCATTTGTAAGTAAAACTCTAACAGGTGAGATTCCAGCAAAGCCAAACAACTTATTTTGGAATATCTTTTGCACAAACACCCTTAATGATGCTTGACCAACTGAACTTAAAAGCAAACAATGAGCTGGGTACAGCATCGAAGCCCACCACAGCTGGCTCTCTGCCGGTCATGGTGGAAATTCAGGAAAAGTCAACAATTTAAAGAAAAGAAAAGAATTAAAAAAGCTTAACTAAATGGAAGAATACTTCGTACCTAGCCGAGCAAGCCGATTCACCCATCCTGGTATGCACTTGCCTGTCAATCTCCACGACATGTCATCTGTAAAATGGTTGCAATTTTTGGAGATGAGGTGATAGGTATCTCCATGATACTCGGAAGCAGCACTCTCTATAAATGTTCGGAATTCAAAGGGAGGCATATTTATCCGGCCTAAAGGGATGGAACATCTGTAAATAAAACCAGGGCAGCTCCTTGGTTCCACTTCAAAAACTCCACTGGCAGGGAAGTCATGGGCTCCGAATCCATACTCCTTACCATGGACTGTTCGTACATGTAGACAAAGTTAAAGAAGTTCATTAGATTTACAGGGAATGACCATGGACACTAAGATTCTAATGTCGAATTCACGACTTATAAAATGCATGATGACTTGAGGAAATAGCTATTCACATTTCCAAAAACACAACAGATTTTGACAAGCTATGGTTATAAAATATCATTGTCAAAAGAAAAAAAACCAAAAACCACTCACCAAATCAGAACCCTCTACGACTCCTAACCAATAACCATAATAAAACTGAAGCAATACGGGATTTACTATAAGGTATAAGCGGTGAAAATTACAAATTTCAGGCAGGCAGGCCATAAAAAAAGAATATGGGCAGTGACATTGAATTTGGATAAAGAAAATGCAAATCAAAGCACGTACAAATTATATTGGATGAAATTGTTAGCATTTAGGACGACGTAAACCCTAACACAGTAGAACTTCAGTATTCGAAATCATCAAATCAAGAAAGAATCGCCAAATTAAAATAAAAGGGAGAGAAAGACCTTCAATGCCTGAATGAAAAATCCCAAAACCGAACCAATAGGTGTACTGGTTTAGAGGTATGAGATCGTATATGTTCAATACCACCTGCGTGTCACTGTTATTCAGAAAATCAGAGCTCGAACTCGAAATATCATTTGCCGCCCCCATTATCAACCCAGATCAATCAACTTTAGAAATGCCCACTGGAGTCTCTCACAGTCACAGATCTCCTGCCAGAAAGCAATAACTTTTGAGATAACAAACAATAAAAGTTGTAATCTTTTTTTCTATTTAAGGATGACGATGATGTAATAATGATGGGCAATATAAAAAATTAACACACGAATTTATGTTTTTTTTATTGTGTGTTAAAAAACAATAGCAAAGACGAGGATATACAGATTTGAAACATGCCAGAATAAACGGAGATCAACTCTTTGAAACTAAAGTAGTGATGAAACTCACATAAGAAAGCCCAAGCCCCAAAAATCCTAACTATTAATTACTCAATTTTACTATAACACTCCTAATAATAACTCATTTTATTTCTTTCAATCAAATCTCTTCTTCTTCTTTTTTTTGGTGTGTGTATATATATTCAAATGAAAAATAATAATGAAAAGTTATTTGAAAACAAAATATACAACAATTAATTACACTTTCTTAATTTATATAAAAATTCAAATGGGAATAACACTTTTAGAACAAGGATATTATATAGTTTTCATTAATATCATAATTTTTAAAAATCTTTGTAGCTCATACATACATAGTTGTTAATTAAAAAGTAGCCACTAAATTTATGGATTAAAGTTTATTTAGGATGAAGTGTCAAATATAACCCAACATAATTATAATCCAACATAACATTAACGGTGATTGTACATATTTTATTTAAATGGGTGTTTATAAGTGTGGTAATGATTGTTTTTCAAAGTGATTTTCATTTAGAAATGTATCAAAATAATATTTTTTATTTTAAAAAAGTTATTTTTGACATCAGCATATGAAAATGATATGAAAATATAAAAAAAAAAATTTGAAGCAAAATAAAAATAAAAATTTTTAAAATTTTTAAAAAACAAAAATAAATAGATTGATAGGGAAAGAATAGAATCTTCTTTAGACATGCTATGTTCCTTTTTTTTCTAGCTTCATTAATCACGAGGGAACTAGAACTTTGCTTGATGGATTATTTGTTACCGCAAATGGATCTATTGTTTTAGTGTAAAAAAATTTAATGGTTATTATTATTATTATTATTATTATATTAAAGGATTGATTGTTCAAAGAGAATTTGTCGAACAACAATGATCGTTGCTAATGAAAAACTAAAGACTAAATGGATATCAAGATTCATGCCTAGAATATTTATGACCCCATAATTTTAAGATTTCTTTTTAGATTAACATTGGTGTTTAAATCAGCTTGCGTGTATCTTGATTAATCACATAGATCCTGAAATTAACAATCATATAAACTTTCAGTCGTCCTGAGATTTATGGGATTCAAACTGTTAATCTTTAGAAAACTAGCATAAAACCTGACCAGTTAAACTACACTCCTATATTTGCCTCAGATTCACAGATTCACGTGAGCTTTGTTTTCCATGGTTTTCTTGCCTACCACCTTGAATAATAGTAATCGGAAATGTTAATGGGATAAGTTTTGGATGTTTACATGCATGCATGCATGCATGGTGTTTTCTAGAATTGTTTTTTCAATTAATTAATATGCTAGTGTTTTATAAAAATATTTAGTTGAGTGTTTAAAAAAGTATAACAATTACAAGCCTTTTAAAATATTTAACAGAAATCTTGTTTAGATAGAACTTGAATCAAATTTTAAAAGTACAATAATACTTATTTTTATTTTTATAATAATTTAAATTAACCAAATTCATAACCCAAGCTATTATTAACCCCAATTTTATTTCTAATTGATTCTTGAATCAAATTTTAATATTATAATAATAACTATTTTTATCGAAAAATTCTTAATCAATTCTTGAATTAAGTTTTAATATTATAATAATAATTCTTTTCTCTTACTCATCTTAACCGACAATTATGGAATTAAGGTTTTTACAAGAATATTTTAAAAATAAAAAATAAAAAATATTAGAAACTTGCCTTCTTTATACATATCTCTATCTTTTCAAACTCTATTCCATCCAAAACAACAGTAACAAATCGCTACCGACAAACCTTCTTTCAGGCGTCAAATAATCAACAGTTTACCAATTCTCTTCCGACAAATAAAACATTACAGCTGAACTGCTGTAAAACAGTTGAGAGAAACAACAGCCTTCCAAAGGCAACAACCAGCAAATTTATTTCCAACTTTCTTGTAGTTGAAAGAGTGAATATTTGACAGAACCCACCCAACAACAAATGCCAAGGATATAAATTATTTAATTAATAGTATCTTTTCATAAAGTTACAATTTGCTCACTCTTGAGGATAAACAATCAAGCAACTTCTATGAGAAACCATCTGATACTTCGTGGAACTTCATCTAGTGCTTGCCAAAGAACCTCGGTTCATTCTATTCCACCTGCAACACTGCAAAAGTTTAGATTGTGAATTATGATATATATTTTCCATGGAATGGACATAAAATCATTCAACAAAACAGTCCGAAAGCAAAACTTACAGTGGTAGCACCTCCTGGAAACAATAAAATAAAATAAAATAAATCACAGAGTTCCACAATCACAACTGGTCTGGCGTTGTTCTTTGGCGGTTGCGCTCCCTGCGCCTCCGAGGGCCTGACCCACCGTCTGAAGAATCATTGTCATCTTCTCTGGAAGAAGATCCAGTTTCACCTTCATGATTCTCCCCCCAATGCCGGATGGCTCGCCTTCTGAAACCTAGCTGTGCTACTCTTGAGGCACCAGACCAGCTACTGCTCCTTGAACTAGATCCAGGTCTAAAAACTCTTATAAGAAAGAATACAGTGAGCCAACCACCATCATCTATAGGCAAAATGTTGTCACCCCTCTCTTCTCCAAATGAAGATTGGAGTGTGCTGA
>Ga0307517_10004760_pt1 | contig 20732 bp, 12 predicted proteins | sample 23_EM_MG_FD_194515 | JGI IMG/M metagenome (GOLD analysis project Ga0307517, IMG submission 194515) | Populus trichocarpa ectomycorrhiza microbial communities from riparian zone in the Pacific Northwest, United States - 23_EM | ecosystem: Host-associated > Plants > Roots > Unclassified | place...
CTGCTGTCTTGATTCTTTAATTATTAGTACTTTCTCGAGGGCTATAATTAATTTATTTTCAATCGATAGACCGTTGTGTCTGTGCTCAACAGAAATGCTGTGTTAAATTTTTTTTATATTTTTAAATTGTTTTGTTGTAATAATATTAAAAATAATTTTTAAAAATAAAAAAATATTGTTTTGATATATTTTTAAACAAAAAATATTTTAAATCAATATCACAATCTCAAACAAACTGTTAATTTATTTATAGTAGTTCTTACATGAGTTTCAACTTGAATCATGTATATAAAAATCAAAAGGAGATAAGTCTTGAAACTTAGTTTATAATTTAGTATTATCATAGCGGTTATTTTTTAAAATATTTTTTATATATAAATTTATTAAAATAATTTTTTTATATATAATATTATTTGGATGGCATTTCCAAACCACTTATATAGTCATTTGCATAACTGGTCTTTGGTTTGAAAGTTTGAAAATTGAGTTATGGACTGTTGATATCTCTGCAGTAACTAAACACGTAAGGTGGTGTGTGGAAAAGTTTCCACATCCTAGCCTATGTAAGGGTAAATTTAGGAGTTTAGTGGTGCGATTGATATTACATTTTGTCTAAATTATAATTTTAAAAATATTTAGTTAATTAATACAAATTATAATTAGTTTTATATAAATATCACTAAAATTTTTATTTTGAAATCTTGGTTATATAAGAAGGTAGGCAGTGAATATTGTTTTCGACTGTTTTGAAGAAGTGCTAGTGAAAATAGACTTTTCTGCCTCGTCTCAGACACGACAAAAAGCATAAGCAGTTCTGAAAATATAAAAAATTGATAATTTTGCACTTTATGTTGAACATGCTGCCTTGCATTTATATGTTGAACCACACAGTAGATGATACAGTGTGAATTTTCAAACTCTAAACGAATGTTCCTGCATAAATTAGCTAAATCAACCTTCATAAATTATGAATAATTCTGTAATCAGAAGCACTAGAAGGGTCTCTATATGCCTTTGATGATCTGTGTCAACAGTTCCTTGGTCTGCTGAACTGTGAGAGTATCGCCGAAAGCACCCTGAAATCACATAACATTTGAGCTTAGAAGACAGAAAAACTAACGAGAACTTAGAACACAGAAAAAGGTACATCAGAAACACACAATTATTGGAACATTCTCTTTCTGTTTTATCCTCTTTTTGTCTGTAAATATAGGAACCATGGTGGAATTCTTAGCCTGCTATAACAAGGTAGCCTCACATGTAGCCTTACAAGAACCTCTACCTTGCTATAAAACTAGTCACCTGTCATGGAGGTGCAGAGGGCATCTACTAAAACAAATGACTCTAAATTTTTGCTCCATACCTCAACACAGGCTGTAACAAGCATTGCTCCTTTAGAGGTAGTGACATTGCTGTCAATGAGTTCCAAGCCAAAGCAAGCCATTTTCTCCATCAATCTAGCGAACCCGCCTCTCTTCTTCTCCAAGATAATCTTGATCCAGAGCTTATCCCCTTCGATGTTAGTCACCTGAACATCTTCCTGCAAATATCAACAGAGCCAAACAAATACAAGTTAAGGTTAGAAAAATTACATTAGCAGCTTTTTTAGACTGGTGAAAAAGGCTGTATTGAAGTTTTTTTCAATAAAACCTTAATCCCGCACAGCTTCATTTCCTCAGAAGCGTCAATCTCATTAACCCTTGTCTTGAATTCCTCTTCCGACGATGATGCTTCCATTTCTTGAAGCATGTCAGTAAGAGCCTCCACATTTTTCTTCAGCTCTTGGATGTAAGTAATTGCATCCTCAATTATGGTGCCCTTGTTCATCTAAAAAACAGCCCAAGATTTCATTAGCAAATCATCATTAACTACACATGATCATGTCAAGAAAATAAAATCAAGATTAGGGTAATTACATTTGTGATAATAGGGACTAGTGCACGCAGTGTCAAGAGCCTGTTACTCAGCTTCTCTCTTCTCCTTCTTTCTGCATGAAGGTTCTTTGATTTGTAACCAACTGTATCATCATAACTAGTCCTCTTCCGGCCCATCCTTCCCCAACAACTGCCTTCTTGATCAGCTAAGCCTAACTCATTCATGGCTAAGTATTTCATTGTCATGACAATCGGTACTGACCAAGTGAGAGAGAGAGAGGATGAACTTCTGGATCAATACTACAACTAAAGACATTAGTCGTGTTCTTGGCTTACTTATAAAGCAGTTACTCACACAAGTGAGAAACAGAATCTCTGTTGTTTTAATTGTGTGTGTGAGAGAGAGAGAGGGAGGGAGGGAGAGAATACAGTTAGTTGCATGCAATTTGCCATTCTTTTTGGATTTTATTTGTTATAAAATTCTTTCGACTGATGATGAATGGTTGCAATGCTTGAGAGCGAAGAAACATAACAATGTGGTAATTTCAACACAAAAACAATATTATAGTATTAATCAATGTATGGTTACGGCAATAACCGTGAATTATAGTTATTAATCCGGTTAGATGAACTCGAGTCAATTATTTCTACTAAAATTAATCATGTTTTTATCTTAAAAAAATTATTTTTACTAGCACAATTAAATTAAATCGAGTTAATCAAATCACCTTAATATTTTGAGGTTTAATTAATAACTTCCTTTGTAATGTTTGTAATGTTACAAGAAGTGTGAAGAACGAAGGAGACAATATTGTGTCCTATTGAAGGACAGTATTGCTGTCAAAAGTGTGCTTGGCCACGCTAAAGATGTGTTAAGGGGTGATGTTGTGTACCAAACAGATGCCAGAAACCAAATATTGTGTCGTGTTAAAGCTTCTTTTTCTTTTTTTTTCTATTTTCACATAAATTTGGTAATCAAAGAAGAAAATATAAATGCTTTTTTTAATATAATTAATAAAATATGAATACTTTTTATTGCTACATTTATTGTAATTACAAATTATTCAATTATATATGAGGTAAAATAAGTACTAATAGTATACTTCTTCTGTCTTTGTTTCCAATAAATTGTTCTAAGTACAATATGAGTGGATTGCTTTTGTATTTCTTCTAAAGCCTTCTGTTCAAAGCTTTTTTTTTTCCCTTTTAGAATTATTACCCTTTTTTGTGTGTGTGAAAGACTCTCATACTCTATTTATTATATATATATATATATATATATATATATGACTTTATTTATTATGATATAATTAGTTTTAATATTCTTATATCACTTTTATTATGCCTAATGCAGGCGTTAAAAATATTATTATATTTGAAAAAGAAAAAATAATAATCTCAAAACAGAGTCTATGAATATTAGTTGGGTTTGTATAAAATCAGACGCCTACTAGAACAGGGCTTAGGCCCAAGACATCGAACGACAAATCAGTCCAATTGCATAAAGAACGACAAGTCATGCATGAATCGTAAGGGGACATCTTAAACCCTACGAACCACACAACAGTGTCATTTTCACTTTGAATCCCAGGCCCCAGCCTCTCCATAACCCAAAAACTATGTCGGCTTTATCCCGCCTTTTCCGCAGCACATTCTCCACCGCCACCTCCGCCGCAGCAACCGAAAACACCATCGTCAGATCACTCTCTAACGAAGTTTTCAGAGAACGCAGCCTCAAACGTCTTGTTGAAAAATTCAAAAAAGCTTCCGAAAATGAGAGGTTTCGAACTAAAAGTGCCATTTACAAAGACACCATTCGCCGCCTCGCAGCTGCCAAAAAGTTTCGCTACGTAGAAGAGATTCTAGAGAACCAGAAGCAGTATCAGGACATGTCGAAAGAAGGTTTTAATGCTCGTTTGATTTCTCTTTATGGTTCATCGGGCATGTTCGATAATGCGCGCAAGGTGTTTGATGAAATGCTTGAAAGAAAATGTGCCCGGACGGTGCTGTCTTTCAATGCGCTGTTGGGGGCTTGTGTTAATTCGAAGAAGTTTGATGAAGTTGGTGGTTTATTTAGAGGGTTATCGGAGGAGTTAGAGATTGAACCGGATTTGGTTTCGTATAACACGGTCATGAAGGCCTTTTGCGAGATGGGTTCGTTGGATTCGGCTGTTTCGTTGCTAGATGAGATTGAGAAGAAGGGTTTGAAGCCTGATTTGATTACTTTTAATACGCTCTTAAATGGGCTTTATGCGAATGGAAGGTTTGATGCTGGGGAGAGGATTTGGCAGCGAATGAAGGAAAAGAATGTTAAGCCTGATGGCAGGAGTTATAATGAGAAGTTGCTTGGATTGGCATTGGAGAAGAGAATGAAAGATGCGACTAAGGTTGTTGAAGAAATGAAGAGCGAGGGGATTGAATTTGATATCTTTAGTTACAATGCTTTGATTAGAGGGTTTGTTAATGAGGGTGATTTGGAGGAAGCCAAGGGTTGGTATGGTGAGATAAGGAAATCTGATATTAAACCAGATAAATTGACTTTTAAGACATTGATTCCTTTCGTTGTTGAGAAGGGTGATGTTGCCTTTGCCTTTGATCTTTGCAAGGATGCTCTCTCTAGCAAGTTGGCTGTTAAGGAGGCACTGATACAACCTGTGCTGGATGCATTGGCTAAGGAGTCAAAGATCAATGAAGCAAAGGAGCTTGTGGAACTCAGCAAGGCACGTCGTTCCGATTCTTTAAAGTTGACATTGCCTTCAATATAGGCATGCAATTGCCTCTCCGGTTTCGTTTTTTCATCTGGTATACCTGCAGATGTTGAGAAAAGAAGGATTTTATGGAGCTTTCACAGTTAAATAATTCCAAACATCTTATAGCTTGATCAGTGGTACTCCACACTTTCTTTCTTAGTTCGGTTGTCTTTATTTTCTAGTGGTAGTCAATCTATGCTCTAACTTGTCATTGAAATTTTATAGCTTTGCTTCCATTTCTATGTCAAGTTTTTATTGCTGAATTAGTACGTGTTCTTAAGTTTATTCGTAAGTGAGCCAAATTGAAAATTCCGTCGTCAAAGTTTGAGTTTTGATTCTTCTTTTGGAATCACCTTATTGTGGGAAAGACTCATTGTATAAATGGATGTAACCTTGAAAAATTATGCAACCTTTTCACAATTGAAACTGCTTTCATAGATGGTTGCCTGTCAATAACAATATCTTTGCTTATGTGACTCAAATATAGACGGTTAAAAAGTACATGGCAGGTGAGATTCTGCCAGCGTCCGGCAAAGTAACTTCCCTTGTGACTTCACCTGAGGTACATTCAACGGAGATTATGGGTACAAGTCCTTCCCTTGATTCTTGGGATAGCTTGTAAATTTCTAACTTACTTTTATGGCACACTTGGTGCAAGGCTTAAGAAGTATGCTTCTTCCAAAAGAAAAAACCTGATTTGCCCTTGTCAACGTAAAAGATAGAGAGTGACATGATCCAGTGATAGTGAAATGGTTACAACTTACAAGGTCTGAAGGAATATACTTACAAATCATAATTAAAATAGATATATATAGAAAAGTAATTAATTAAAACTTAAGGGGAAAAATATTATGTAGAGTTGCTAATATTAGAAAAAATTGTTATAAGCATTTAAAATATATATTTCAATTAGTCTCAATTAAAATTAAAATACGCATCAAACACATATTTAATAAATTCATTTATAAAAGAAAAATCCAAAGCTAAAAAAAAAAAAACCAGTGTGTATGCAGAAGCCCCTTGATAGAGGAGTTACTCAACTATAAGAATTAACTTCAATATTAATACATATAAGGATGTTGATAATTTGATTAAAAGGAAGTATTCCCTTCTTAAAATTAATTACTCATTGTAATGATATCCATATTATATTGCAGATTCTTACTGGCTTTTGGGATTCTCAAAGAATCGGTATTCCACTCTAGGTTATCTTTGCAAAGATCCCTTCTTGGTGTTTTGTTGCAGGCATTTCCCATTGCTTGGAAATTAACTGGAAGCTTAAGCTATTTATGTGATGTATATTTTGTGACCTTCGGAGAAGAATCTTAATAAGCTGTGAAATCTGTTCACAATACGAACTCAAATTAGAGAATACAGAACAAAGATCTCAGAAAGCTTTCACAATCCAAACATGTTGATAGCTTACCGCATGAAGACCAAGTTCGCTAGATTCAACAAGAACCCATAGCTAGAGGCGAATAGGTCGCTGACCGACACGGTGATCAATTTACGTCCATCCTTGAAGCAATAGCCTTCTATCCCATCTTCAAAAGAGGAATCGATCGCTGGGATGATGGGCTAGAATTCTTGACCTGGGTTTTCGAGGCTGCTAGAGAAGGTCTTTTAAGGTGTTTGTCTCACGACATGAAGGCTTGTGCAGAGGCCTGTGGCCGCAATGACATGGTTCTCGTTGTCGCCTAGTAGGTCTGGCTGCGACAACATGCTTCCAAGCAAGCGAGGAAGATGAACTTGGAGCTCAACCTTCAAATAAAAGAACAAACCGAAGGAGAAATTTTACAGCAATTCGGCCTCCCTCGATTGTTTGAACAACCAAACTAAAATTAAAGGGTCTGTGTTTTTTTGTGAATTAGGAAAGGTGGGTTCTCTCTCTCTCTCGCAAGAGGAAGGGAGAATTGTTAACATTAAGAATCAAGAATGGGATTGATTGATAAGAATCAGAATTGTTGGGGGACTTAATTGGTATGATCGACGGGTGGGGATCCAAATGAGACATGCATATAGTACGAGGGGCAGATTTTTCCTTTCCCCTTTTGGTTTTAAACACCAACCATTACTAGCAGAGAGGTCTTGAACCCCTTTCTCTCAGTAAGCTCAAACAAAACCCAAAATGATCAAATCGTCCTCTGCCTGTGGCCGCCTCCATGGCATCTTCAAAAGATCTCCCTCCTTCAGACCGCCGGCCGCCGCAACCGCGACCAAAAAAAGAGGCACGCTCGAGAAAATGGTAAGCAGGTTCAAGAAATGCTCAGAGTCCAGCTCATTCCGGTCCCGCTACGACATATATGCTATCACCGTCAAACGCTTAATCAAATACAATCGACTCTCCATGATCAACGAGATCCTTGACCACCAAAAGAACTTCCCTGATATGACAAATGAGACCTTCACTGCGCATCTCATTTACTTATATGGGAAAGCCGGCATGTTTGATGACGCCCGCAAACTGTTTGATGAAATGCCCGATTTAAAATGCCCTCGCACAGTTTTCTCATTTAATGCCTTGTTATTGGCGTGTATTAATGCACGCAGGTTTGATGAGATTAAAAAACTTCTTGCAGATTTTAGATCTGAGTTAGGAATAACTTTTGACGTGGTTTCTTACAGTATTGCTATTAATGGCTTCTGCAAGATGGGTGATTTGGTGTCCGCTGAAATGGTGTTTGATGAAATGATAAAGAGTGATGTAGAGCCGAACTTGATCACGTTTAATACGCTTTTAAATGGGTTTTATTTGAATGGCAAGTTTGCAGACGGAGAGAGGATTTGGAGTCGCATGGTGGAAATGAATGTCGTGCCTGATGTAAGAAGTTATAATGCAAAGTTGCATGCTTTGGCGTTGGAGAACAGAATGAAAGAAGCTATTGAAGTAGTTGAGGAAATGAGAGATAAGGGGCTTGAGCTAGATGTGTTTAGTTTCAATGCTTTGATTAGAGGATTTCTTAATGGTGAGGATTTGGAAGAAGCTAAGCAGTGGTATGGTGAGATGAGGAGGCATGGTTGCGAGCCGAACAGGGTGACTTTTCAGTTTTTGATTCCCTTTCTTTGCGAGAAGGGTGATGTTGGTTTTGCTGTTGAGATTTGTGAGGAAATTTTTGACAAGAAGTGGCATGCAAGAGCAGAAGTATTGCAGCTTGTGGTGAATAGATTGGTTATGGAGGCTAAGATCCAAGATGCAGAAAAGCTCGTGCAAGATGGAAAGAAACACAAATATGAACTTCTCATGCCTTGAAATTGCTTGCAAATGAGTGGTACAACGGTTTCTGTTAGAGTGCCAAAGCTTGTGGTGAGATGCAGAGAAAGATGTCACAAGCTCATTCTGCTACTTCAAGTTTTAGTCGAGAAGAGTAGCAATGTTACTGCTATAAATAACTTATCAATCATTGTTGTCCTACTATCCAAATGTTGCATAATAAGCATAAGAATCTTCAATTTTATCCAAGTCGGAATACTGCTTGAAGTTCATCATCATTTACAAAGCCATCAAATTCATTGTTCGTTAATTGCATTATATATGCGGTTTCTTGGGAGGCTGGTGCCATTACAACCTTGGCTATCGGCTTCTCGATCATCGAAAATGTTAGTTTTACCAAAATAAAGTACAATTCAATGTTTGTCATTCTTTTCCCAGTCAAGAAATGAAAGCCCATTAGAGCATTTCAATAGTTTGGTTCCTCCAATCAGAGAAAATTGATCACGAAAGGTTATTTTGATCTTCAAAAAAAGGATTTGTTATAATTACATGTCTGCGGGTAAATAAGCTACTCAAGTCTCAATTGGGTGTAAGATTATCATACAACAAGTAATAAACATCGTAGCAAATGAACAGTATTTTCTTCAAGAAGCTTCTTTATGTTGTTGTATATCATCAGGCACACATTGTTCTTGTACAAGCTTGCATCTCATGATTTTTCCTCAAAATCAACATCAATGATCTCAGGATCTGACTTTGAACTCCTGGTCCCTCTACCACCTCCTGAAAAGAAATCCCCAGGCCCTCTGCCTGGAAAGCCCCCCTTAGGCTGCCACACGATGTTACCACAGCCACCACAACGAATCACTTGGTTCTTGTAACCAACGAACTGTCTTTTACAAGCTGGACAAGCTCCCTGTCCAAATTTGACATATTTATAGTGGAACTCTATGCTAATTTATAAATTACCACAAATAAAGACATAAACAGAAGATGGTGTATTAACTTTTCAGCAGCTCAAGCAAATGTAATAAGCAGTGCAATCAAGAAACTCAAGATATTTAAATTCTTGATGAATGAAAGATGCATGGATTTAAGCCATTCGATCAAGAATTAAGCATGAAATTAGTAGTTTCAGAAAGTCAGAGTTCTAAAGGCACTTAAGGTGCACCAAGTGAAGAATGGATTTTTTTTAAGAAGAAAGAAAAAGACAAAAGTTGTGCATTTCAATCTTTTTCAAAGACTCCATAGTGTTTGTTCAATCATCAAAATATCAGTGCTTTCAATTGAATACAATATGTTGTGTTCAATAATCTTAATCAAATAAGAACCAGCAACTCCTTATCAACTAATATCCCTAGCCTAATTCTACTAAACATTAAACAACATAAATAAGAAGTTTCCTCTGTTAAAAGGATTTTTTAGATTAATATCAACAAAATTAATTAATGACAGAACCAAAATATCCTTTCTATCAATTGTATAACCATAAAACAATATAGTCAAAAGCAATGTGTCATAGCCAGTGATACCTTGATAACAAGATTATTTGCCAAAGTCCCAATGAGAAGAGGTCCAGCAATCGGCAGAACCCATGTAGCAATTATGAAGAGCCGAAACATCCACCCAGATAATGCAAACCAGAGGAAAAAAATAGTCTAAAAGGCAACAAACAAAGCAAACACACTAAGTAATTCTAAATGTGAGCCTGAAAACAATTAGATAATTAGAAAAGCACAACCAATGGAAAGGAAATCACTTAATTCAAACTAACGAATCCAGAGATATTCATCTATTAAAACTCCTACAAATTTATATTTACACATTGCATTTTCCCCAGAGAAAAACAAAAAGGAATGGACTCCTATTAAACTAGTTTTAATAGGACATGCTTGGTGCAATTTCATGTTTACTTGTTGCATTTTCCCCAGAGAAAAACAAAAAAGGAATGGACCACTATTAAACTAATTTCATTAGGACATGCTTGGTGAAATTTAATGACAATAAAAACATTTTACTTGCAATAACGCATGGAAAGTACAGAGGGATTATACTCACAACAAAACTCCTTCCTATCGGGGTATTGAAAAAGTCATTAATCTGCTTCCTGTACTGCAAAGATAAAATCATTGATCAAACCAAAAGCTCAAATAACTTAGAATGACATTAAAAAAATATGACATCATCAAAACTAATACTATTCCAAACTGTGAAGAGTAAAGGAGACTTGTTTATGCCATTAACTTTATATTAGTGGTAGGCAGAGTTTTTGCCAATAAATTGTTAGTGTCCAACATTAAAATAAATTTTCAATGAAACCAATTAATCAAAACTAAATCTAAAGTCTGTAGGTTTTCCATAATCAATTGCATAATATGGAAAAATTACTATTATAAATTACAAATCCTAGAAAAGCCACCTGGGATGGGGCTCAAATCTTGGTTTTAAATCTTAACTGCATCCATGATAGAGGAGTCAAGTGGTCGTCACCAGCATTATGTAATGGTTGTGGATGTTTCTGTTAAGAATTATTAGCAACTCTATGCAACATGGTAGTACTGCACACGTTAACACAATACCCACACTTTTAGTAGTTATGTATAAGAAACTAAATGGTTTAGTAACTTTTTATGGTCCCTTACTATGGCATTTTTAGCGCATTGTATCATTGACTAGTGACTACTAGAATGTGTAGACCCTGAATATTCACTATGGTGGCAGCAAATATTCCTCAATCCATCTTTGAAAACATGTCATCAAATCAGCATATCACATAAATTTAACCTCAAAATCTTGTGAAATATGCAGCAACCAATATTTAATACACCTCTGGCTACCTAAAGTAAGAATTTGAAAGTTGTGACAGCAATGCAAAGTATGAAAAGAGCTTTATAATATAGGCTAGATGGGGACTGTGGGATGAGTAGTCACAAGCTTCATTTCTTCCAATTCTTTGAAAATGCAAATGAAGTAGCAACTAATTTGCTCCTTCTTTTTCTAGGTGATTTTCACCGGGTATCATTTTCAAGGCTCTCTCAGGGTTATTAACCTCAGTATGTTTTGATTAATTTCCTTGATTATGAGAAGAAACAGAGAAGGAAATAAATATGTCATATGCATGATCTCATCAACAAGAAACTCAAGCAAAAGCGCAATTAAAGATTAAACTAACTTACGTTTCTGGTCCCGGCTTCAACACGGGAGCTAAAATGATTGTAGGTTATTATTTTTCATGTTAGTGTGCAAGCAACTGCTCATAATACAGTGAGGAAATAAATATGTCATGTGTATGATCTCATCAACAAGAAACTCAAGCAAAAGCTCAATTAAAGATTAAAATAACTTACGTTTCTGGTCCCTGCTTCAACACGGGAGCTAAAATGATTGTAGGCTATTATTTTTCATGTTAGTGTCCAAGCAATTGCTCATAATACAGTGCAACACTATGCATAAATATTTCAATTTGTTATATTTAATATACCATGGATCCATTATCGGGGGAGAGGGGGGGTGTATAATTATCAGAATTTCATGGAACTCTATTTTGTTTTAATCAACAGTGTCTGCATGTACTATTTTATCTTCATTTAGTTTTGATAGAGATTAGTTTATTTCAGACAGTTATGATTGCTCGTTATTAAGCTTACATTATCGAAAACTTATATAAGCTTCATAATGTGTTATGTTTTTTTCTAACATTCTTAATAATCTTCAGACGTTTAGTTTCCTGCATGAGGATTTCTACTAAGAAGTGATTCATTAAGCTTACTAATGTGAAGTTATTGGTTCTATAACTAATTTCCTTTTTTCTCACCAAAAAGTCCAGAAACCAAACCAATTTCCCAAAGAATAAATTTCCCAATTCCTATATTAATAATCCCTTACCATATGCTTATTGCCCGAGAACTTACTGCCCTCTACTCCAGTGTCATTGGATCAAGACTTTCTACTTTGTTTCTAGATTTATGATCCAGAGTAGTTTAATGCTTCAGTTTTCAAATTATTATATAGGATTGTTTGGACTCCATGACTTTCTATGGTCCTCGGTTAGACAAGCATGGATTAAAACTCACTACAACAGCCAAGCTAAACAAGTGTATAACAATTAGATGAGCAGATATCTTTTTCTTTCATTTTTTTTTCCATGTATTAAATTCATATACAGGAACAAGAATCATTTTTTCTATTAAAATCACAATATTAGACAGTGCATAAGGAAGGAGAAAGGGAGGAACGAACCCTAGGCCAATTTCTGTTAAAATCCATGGAAAAAGTGCGCCATCGAAGACTAATATCATACTCTCTGTCAATCTCACGGGCACGATCAGAAGCAGATTGTGCTACAGCGCTGAGGCGTCGTGACACTGAGTATCTACGGTCAATACGCTCAGCAGTCTTCTTGGCCTCAAAAAGAAACTGCTCAAATCCATCATTGGCAGTGCGCCAAGCATCTTTTGCAAACCTATCAAAGTCACGTCGGAAAGCAAGTGCCTTGCCTGAATGGATGGAGGAGATTGGCCTGTGGATGCGGCATTGGAAAGCATGTCCCGTGCCAGCATCAATAAAGGAGCTCGGGTGTGAATGCTTGTGTATGCGTGTGGGCAGCTGGGGCTGCCATGACAGAGCTGTAGCCATAATTACCTGGACAGAATCACAAAAACTGAAGCTAACAAGTCTGCCAATTTCTTATCACCACACTTCACAGCAGAAATCCCAACAAGCAGCCCCAAAAGATTACAAATTTTCATTCAAGAAACTTAACAGTCAAAAGGACCTCTTTCATTTCCACAAAATTTAACTCAAAGAAGCCTCATAAATCATCTTCGAATACATCAACCTTTCAACAAAAATAGAGCCCGCCAACCACTCAAATATAAGAAACAATCCCTTACTTTTCTCAATTTTAATTCAAAGAAACAGGAACCCATATAAATGCAACAAGACTTAAGAACACGAAAGTAAATAAATTTATACCTTTTAAGTGAACTTGTCGAGATAAAAGTGCAACACCCAATTGAGGAACTGACCTGAAAAATCAAATTCAACCATCAAAATTAAAACTGTTCATAATTTTAAAAGAATCCTTTTGCCTGGAATATGTGAGAGAAGAGGGAGTAGAGAGGCTGAGACAGTAGAGACTTCTTACGAGCATGAGCTAGGAAAACGATAATACCCTGTGCCTGGAGAATTTCTGGGGGCGGAGGCAGTTCCTGATTCTTGGGCCAGGAGCTTCCTAGTTATCCATAGAAAAAAAGTTGGATCATTCTGTGTTTGTCAAACCCTTTTGATAAGAGAAATAAATTGAAACAATATTAGTCCAGCCAATATTTTCCTATAAATCAGTCCAGCCCATACAAAAGAGATGCCATTTCTTGCCACTGTTAACTTATCCATGCACTTGGGAATTATTTATTATTATTAAAAAAAACTAGAGGAGAGTTTTGTTGTGTTTCTTCGAATAATATTTTTTAAAATTTTATTTTTTAATATTAAATTTATTAGAGATTAAATTTAATAATTGTTTTTCAATTTACTTTTATAAAATTATCTCAAACTCATGACTCGATCCACAAATTTGACGGGTTATTTTGGTCGACTCAAGTTTATTTTTATAATTATTTTTTTTTCTCAATTTTATCTTTTAATATTAGATTAATGAAAAATTAGACTTCATGATTTATTTCAGTCTGCTTTTTATGATGTTATCCATTTCATAACTCAAGTCACTAGTTCAGCGGGTTAACCCTGATTGACACAAGTTGTTTTTTATGTTTTTTTTTTATAGATTTTTTTTTCAATTTCAAAACTGGATTGATTGAGAATTTGGTTTCATAATTTGTTTTTATTCGCTTTCTATTGTGTTATCCTGGTCTCATGATTTAGGTTACAGATATGACAAGTTAACATGAGTTGACTAGAGTCCATTTTATGGGTTTTTTTTAATTAATTTTTTTCAGTTTCATCTTTCAACATTAAATTTATTGGAAATTAAGTTTTATAATTTATTTTTATTTGCTTTCTATTGTGTTATCATGATCTCAAGTTTTGATAAGTGAATTGATCGGTTAACTCAGGTTAATCTGAATCGATCCAATATATTGTCGTCTTAATGTTTATTAAAAGAATATCATCATAAATATTTATTTTGAGTCAAATTATATTCTTACTAATTATTCAAGTTGTTTTTAAACCCATCAAGATAATCGACTCCAATCATATTAATTCTCATTTTTTTTTACTAAAAGAATTAGCAATGCCAAGATAAGGAATTTTCCACGGAAACACCTTAAAGAATTTAAATATATTTAACAATAGTTTGAAAATCTCATGAACACTACCATATTTTACAAATATTTTAATCTATCTGTCATGTTCATCACCAACTTTAATTAAAATAGTTTTATCAATTTAATAACTTTTTCTCTCGTAACATACGAATGCTTTTGATCACGTGAATATATCTTGTCTTTACAAACCAGAAAACAATAATCAAAGTAAATTTATTAACATTTCATTTCACGATTTACAATGAAGAATTTTAACATATTTGACATTCGTTTAAAAATCACGTCACCACTGTCATGTTTTTCAATGACTAATCTTTGCATTCATCATACGAAAGCCAACTTTTCTACGTAAAAATAAAAATAATATCTTTATCTTTGCATTTTAAAAGATTAATTTTTTTTTATTTTTTTACTTTAAATTAATATATTTTCAATTTTTCAAATTATTTTAATATACTTATATCAAAAATAATTTTTTAAAAATAAAAATAAATATTATTTTAATATATTTCTAATAAAAAACTTTTTTAAAAAATCATTATCACAATTTTAAACATCTAAATTAATATTTGTTTATGGACCTCTTGAATATAAGAAATGAGAGATTTGGTAATAAACATAAGATATATTAATTGAAAAATACTTTATATGGCCTAAATCAATCTATAAGGTACGTGGTGGAACCAGTGGTCATGGTTTAAGCAAGGAAAACGTGGATCACAATTTATTTACGTGTAAAGTATATTCCTCTCTCTCTCTCTCTCTATATATATATATATATATATATATATAGATAATGATGGTGGTTTAAAATATTTTTTACTTAAAAATACATTAAAATAAAGTTTTTTAATTTTTTATAAATCATTTTTTACATTAGCATATTAAAATAATTTAAAAATATATATAAAAATTTATCCTAAGCAAAAATAAATTCAAAATTTGATAAACACGCACCCTTTATCAATACATAAATTGCTGATAGGAGGTTATCTTTATTTTCTAAACAATAAATAAATAAAGGTGATACTAACTCATTTGGTTGTTTCACAACAAATTGATATTAAACAATAAGTCTTATATTAAATAGGAAAACTCACCATATATATATTTATTATAAATAGGGATTTGATTTACGATATTTTAATTTTTTTTTTGTATAACAAAAATAATACTTTTATATATATATATATATATATATATATATATATATATATATATATTCAGCTTGCTCGTTGAAACAAAGATAATTAATATGTTAGAATATACACAAACAAATTTTATTCAATTAAAATGTTTGATATTGAAAATTTTAATTATATAATCAAACTAAATGAAATCAACTCACCAGATTGTACTACAGTTTCAAGTTTATATAAATTCAGTGATTTGTTAATTAATTTGAGATATAATTAACCAATAATTTATCTTAAACTCCCTGCATCCTAACAAGTATGATGTAGTTAACATTATATATATAATATATTATACATTGTTAATTAGTAATGTCAATTATTCTCTAAAATTGCTGGTACTTTACACAGCCATGCATCGATCTTCCTGTGGTTTGACCAACCAGTATCTCGGCTTTGTTTTTCCATACTCTTTGGAGATTCCTCAAATTTTAAGACAGGAGATCATTGTAGCCACCTTTATAATTTGATGATTATAATAAAATGCATAACGATGTAGGTGTAATTAATGTTCCATGTAGAAAAATGTGAGATAATAAACATATTCTATATATTCAATATAAAAAAAAATATGCCACCCATCTGAAATAAATAAATAAACGCATAGTATATATTGTTTCAAATTTAAATCAATGCAATGGACCAACAATGCCGAATTACAGGAATTGTTGGTCCTTTACACAGCCACGTACACCTTCATGTTCTTGAATCTTGAGGTTAATTTGTCTTCCTTTCTTTCTTAATATTTCAAGATGCCTTGAATATTTTGAGATTGGAGAATATTCTAGGCGTCTTTTGTTGACGAATTAATTATGGAGTTGGTCTTGAAAACATGGTTTGTCGAAAAAAATATTTTTAATGTTAATCTCACTCCACAATTACTTTTATTATTTATATAGATCAAATTGTGTTCTTAATTTATATTCTTCAAAAATTGATAATATCTCGACATAAAATCTTTTCGTAATTAAATACTATCTTACATACAAATAAATACTATCTTCAACTCAAATTTTTAAATTAATCAGTTATGAGTTCATTATATATATAAACATTTTATTTTTTATTTCTTTAATATGAAATACCCAATTAATGTTCTATTCATTAATTATCAATCATCATATTTATAACTCATTTTTTTCTCATTAAAATATTTTTGAAACTTGTAAATTTTAAATTTGAGGGGAGCCAATCCTAAAATTGTGTCCAAGCACTTCCTTAAATGATTTTTCACTGCTTTCCCAGCTTTCATACAAAACTACAAAGACCAAAAACTACATGCTCGTGAGTCGTGTGGATATTCAAATTGCATTTTGCGGTTTCAAACGCGTTTCCATGGGAAAAAGAAAACATTGTGGAGGGAATTATGAGAGTACAGTCAAACAGCCATAGTTGTTGATGGGACGTTAGTATTTTTCATGGTCTAAAAAGCCATAATTAATTGTTGACGAGAATTTAGCAATTCACAAAGACAAAGCCATAATTATATTTGGAAAGAAACATATGGAGGAAATTGCATGCATGCCTTTGAAATATCTGCCAAGAAAAGAGACCTAAATTTCATTAACATATATACTCTCATTAACATATATATTTTTCTTTTTTTCCTCAAAAAACAAAATTCTTTTAGATTCTTATAAACAAAGAATAGTGTGTGTGTGTGTGGATTTATTTTTTTTCTTAATAAATGCAGCTCACATTGCATGCATGCCTTTGAAATATCTGCCAAGAAAAGAGACCTAAATTTCATTAACATATATACTCTCATTAACATATATATTTTTCTTTTTTTCCTCAAAAAAAACAAAATTCTTTTAGATTCTTATAAACAAAGAATAGTGTGTGTCTGTGGATTTATTTTTTTTCTTAATAAATGCAGCTCATATGAATTATCAAACACGCGTTCCGTTTCCATATCCTCAATAGAAATGGACTTAACCTTGCAGGAGGACTCTACCATGCGACGGAGATGTTTAAAAATGAAGTAATGATTATTTTTTAAAATATTTTTTTTGTTTAAAAGTATATTAAAATATTATGTTTTATTTATTTTTTAAAAATTATTTTTGACAACTATATATTATAATAATCTAAAAATAAATAAAAATAATTTGAAATAAATAAAAAATTAAAATATTTTTAAATTTTTATAAAATATTTTTAAAACATAAAATTACATAAGTTGATATAACTTGATAAGACTTCTTGCAGCAAGTTTAGCCGTGAAGTTCGAACCATAATTAGCTTGTGTTGGAGTGTAATGTAGATGAACCTCTCAATTTCTTGATAGTAGTTTTTTTTATGATACGAATTAGTCATTATAGAATATATGTAAATTATTTTAATATGTCAATTCAATATCTTAGAATTCTTTATATAAGTTAGGTATCACTAATATTATTCTTAAACAAAACTTCCAATATAAAAGGATTTTTTTTATGATACAAGTTAAAAGAATCTAAACCCCATGGAAAAAAATATTGTACAATAGTGTGAATATTCACTTTCGATTGAAACAATGATTTTACACTTTTGCCCTTCAAAACAAAATCATAAACAATTGGCTTCTCTGATGGTATTTAAAATGATATTTTCACGGGATCCATTATTTTAGAATCGTTTTGAGGCATCTTGGTTTTTTCATGACTTTTCGCAGTAAAATTAATTACTTGATATTTCTTTTTTTTAAGCATAGTACAATAATTTATTTTTCTTTAAGATCAAAATTCTCAAAGCTTACTTACATGGACTTATTTGTCATTTCACAACTGTTCTTTCATAATAGTTATTTGGTTATAGGGGCAATGTGATATTTTGATAAATAAAAAAACAAAAAAAACGCTAACCCATGCACTGCACGCTTCGATCGCTCCACCTTCTTCGGACAACACGTGTAGCTAATTCTGATTGTCAAAAACATTGTTCTGCCACATCATTTGATTTGTCTCCGTGTCCTCTTCCCTCTTAGACAGCACATGTGGTTAACGGACCTCTAGTTCGATACTGACATCATTTTTTCCGTATTTGATCTCTTCTCCTAGAAACTAGCACCTGACACAACATTTTGTAGATAAGCTTTTCAATTTTGTTTGCTTTGGATTTGGCCCTCTCATTTTTTACTTATTTTTTTATTTTAATTAATTTTTATAATTAAACTTTTTTTTAATTTCATCATTCTTCAATATTTTAATCTGTCAGATTTGGTCACTATTATTTTAAATGTTGTTTTTTTTATTTGACGTAGTTTTTGAATTTTTTTTATTTCACCCTCCTTTATTTTTTTTTAATTTCAGATTTGATACTCATTTTGTTTGTTACTATTTTCTTTGCTTTGGTAAATATTTAGATTAATAATATTTTTTCTGATTTCATCATTTAACATTAAATTGGTTGAGAATTTAATTTCTTGATTGAACCCGAGTCTATAATTTCATAGTTTGTGAGTTTGAAAGTTTAACTCATGTTTAGAAGATTTGCCCAGGTCAATCATTGTGGATTGAGACATCAAAATTTATAGTTTTATCTTTCAAAAAAATTCACACTTACCTTCCTTCAATTACTGTGGATTAGATATTTTTGAATTGATCGAGGTTACTACTATCTTTTTACAAATGTTTTTGTACAATTAAATTACTAGAATACCCTTAAAAGCAAAATAACAATTAGCTTGGGTTTAGAGGCTTTTTAAAAATTTTATTTTTGAAAGTACAGTGTAATTACTCTATTGTTCTTAAAATCACAATTTTTTAAGCTTGACTTCATGAGCTTATTCGTAATCTCATATTGGTTTTTTTTTATTATAATCATTCGGTTTTAGGGGTAATTTAATCTTTTCATTAATATCAATAATAATTAAATAAAAACTAGCTAGCATTTTTTTGGCCCTTTTTTAAATTTAATTTTTTTTCCTGTTTTCGGTTTTCAATATTTGGTTCATTATAATTTGGCTTCTTGATTTGGTTTGAAATGGGTTTCATGGTTTTATCATGATCTCATACCCCATATTCGCTGGATAACAATAGTTGGCTCATGTCGAGTTAATGTGTTGTCGTCTATGCCGTTCAATGTGTCACTATTTAAGTATTTTAAAAGTGATTTGGCAAGTGCGCATTAATTTGTTTTTAATTTTTGACTTCCTAATGTCTTTATATTTTTTTTTAAGGTTGAAAAAAAATGATCCAACATGTGACATAGTGCAGATCAAAAAACTAGTTAATCACTATATATAGAATATATCCAAGCAAAACTAGATATGTAATTTTTTTTATATAGATATTAGTATTTCAATAGATTAAAATTATTCTATATAAGATAGGCATCATTAGTTATATATTTTAAATACAAACTTTAATATATAAAAAAATAAAAAGAAATCATAGTAACACGTGGGTAATTGGCTAGTTTTATATATCAATGATGACATTTTTTTTATTATTGTCGCTCAACGAATATCACAATTCAAAAAATTCAATTAATTAAGGGCATATTGCCTCTGTGTGTGTGTGTGTTGGAGAAGCCTTTAATAAATAAGAACAAGAATTGTAATTCCATTAAATATTTTTCCCGCTAGTTGAGCCAAATCTTACTAAAAGTAATGCAAATAAAAAAGTATATATCGATCGAGATCAGTACAATACTACAATTCCCTTGTGTTTTTTATTTCCCCTTTATTTCTCTTATAAATAATATACACAAAACTAGAAACCGACAAATGAAAACAACAATCGTCCTCGAACGTAGTGATTAGTGATTATTAACTTAATTATATATAGATATTCTTTAGGGTTCTGAATTAAGTAGCACATTCTCTTTCAACCTAGAAAGGTTTACTTTCTAAATGAGCAGCAAGTGACCTCATGTGCTCCTTGAGACTTGCAAGACCAGGATTGTCATCATAACTGTACATCAAAGGAATCATTCTTGCGACATTTAGACAAGCTTTTGTGAAAGACGGTGAAAATGGTGACCGAGACAGACATTCCTGGTTCAGTTTCTTCCACGCATCACAAATTAAATGGCTAACGTGCTCTCTCGCTCTTTCAACCGTAACGTTTGGATGTTCTCTGATGTAGCACTCCAAGTAGGATCCGTCATGACCGTCTTGATTCTCATCCTGAATTCAATCAAAGAAAGATGTCTCAATCATCATATAAAATCATCATTAATGCTATTTTCTTTGTTTATAGACTTTATAGCCTTTTCAGTTTATATAGTTTTACCTTAGCAGTGCCCAAGTCATCCCAAAGACGGAGGATCGTTGCTGTGAATGATATAATGGGAGGAAAGCCAACCACAAAATCAACGGTTTCTTTGTTGATGCCCTGGCCCAGGAGAAAGAACATGTGAACCAGCACCACATGCACACCTGAACTAACAATTCCATTCCTCAAATATTCTTCTGGCTTTGGCAATTTCCC